>JFJP01000031.1_pt1 | contig 19510 bp, 15 predicted proteins | sample 431651 | NCBI WGS metagenome assembly JFJP01 (sample SAMN02602958, study PRJNA72255) | Microbial mat metagenome, whole genome shotgun sequencing project. | biome: fresh water; feature: sink hole; material: water; isolation source: purple microbial (photo- and chemosynthetic) mats found in...
TTCACGCTGTATCCCGATTACAAGGCCTTCCGCTTGGAAACGGCCGATAACTGGATGCAGGATGCCTCCTACCTGAATGTGCCGCTGAGTGATTTCGAAGCCCTTCTGGACCATGCTCTGAATCAGGGCTTCACCTTTGCCATCGCCACGGATATCAGCGAAGGGGCCTTTTCCATGAAGACGGGGCACGCCTTGCTATTGGACCCCGACACCAAGCCTGAAGAGGAAAAGGAAGCCATCATTACCCCGGAATTGCGCGCCCAGATGTTCAATAACTGGACCACCACCGACGATCACTCCATGCATTGCGTGGGGCTGGCCCAGGATTCCAAGGGTGCCAAATTCTACAAGATCAAAAACTCCTGGGGCCCCCAGGGCGCCCAGAAGGGCTACATCTACATGAGCCGCGCCTACATGTTGGCCAAGACCATGTATGTGACTCTGCACAAGGACGGCGTGCCCGCCGAGCTGCGCGCCAAGCTCGGCCTGAAATAGGAAAGGGCGGCGGTTCTTTAAAACAGCAACCTTAGGCCAAGTTGCACCCGGCGTGGCGCGAAAAAGGTTTGGGGTGTGCCTGCGAGCGCCGTGTGCACGCTGCTCTGAATGTTGTAGCCGGTCTGTCGATTGAAGACGTTGAACACATCCAGCATTCCTTCCAGGGTCACCATTTTTCGCTTCAGGAAGGTCTGGGTGTAATTGAGGTCGAGTTGGTAGTGAGGCGGCGTAACATGCGATCCAGCTGGTTCTGAATAGCGGTTGGTGTCGCTGCGGCTTGTGGTGAGCGCAAGGTAGGGCTCGTAGGATTGCAATTGCCAGGGCTGGCCCGATTGGTAGATGGCGAAGGCGCCGACCCTTCCTTGCCATGGGAAGGCGTAATACCCATACAGCTTTACTTGGTGGCGGCGATCACCGGAGAGGTTGCCGTATTTGTAATTCCAGAGTTGCCGACCCGCGTCATCGCCGATGTAGGAGGATCCGATAAAAATATTCGAATCGTTGGTGGCGGTCGTGGTGGTGTTGTCCTGATCGAAGTTTCCGTAATAGTGGCTCCACACGTAGGAGCCCCGGAAATAGGCGGGGCCATAGCGCCATTCGGCCTCCAGGCCCGCCTCATAGTATTTGGTGAAGCTGTTATCCAGATGGGCGATGACGAAGGAGGAATTGGTGCCACCGCCGAGCTCAGCCATTTTGGCGGCAAGGTTGGGAATGTAGAGTTCGCGGGGAATGCCAGGGGGCGGGTTGAGATTGACCCTGGCATCGTTCACCGAGTCTTCCCAAAAGTTGTCGCTATAGCGGTACCGAGCGTGAACCCGCCCGGTCCACCCGCTGCCAAAATCCTTGGTGGTGCCGAGCAAATACTCGTCCGTGGTGCGCGGTTTCAGGTTGGCTGCGAACAACTTCCCTGTTGAGGAAGCCTCGGGGCTCGTGCCGATGAGGACACCGGCGGCGTCGAAGTAGGCGTTGATGGTGGCCGCCGAGTTGCGTGCCCAGGAGGCCGCGCGGGGTAAGGAGGAAGCCGTCGGCACGTACTGGGCATAGTTGGCGTAGACGGTATCTTCGTGATGATAGGCCCACGTGACACCCAAGCGAGGTTGGATGGTGTCCTTCGGCTTGATCTCATGCATCAGATACTTGTTGCCCTTGGCCAGTTCGTACCCGGAGATGGTGCCCGGATTTTCGCGCAACCCTTGTCCGTAGAGCTTGTCATTGCTGATCATCACGCCCACGTTGAACGTGAAATTCTTCCAGCGAATCTTGTCGTTGAGCTCCAGATTTTCTGAAATGAATTCGGAGTGGATGGCGGGGACACCAAGGATGCCCTGCTGTTGCACTTGGGCCTGAAAGAAAACGGGCTGGCCATTGAAGGTGAGCGCGCGAGGGGCAAACACCAAACCCCATCCGTTGGAGATCCTCAGCAAGTTTTCGCTGTCCTTCCACCATTGGAACCCCGCGTGGAACTCGTGAGTGATGCCGACCCCAAAGGTCGCGTCATAGGCCACCTGGAAGTTCTTGCGATAGAAATCCTGGTTGTTGAATTGGGGGGCGCCGCCCACAAAGCCGCCTCCCGTGGGGGCACCGCTCACCGGATCGAGGTAGCCATATTTGGTGACGAGGGGAGCGATAAAAGCGTTGTAGGGGCCTGCGCCAGTTAGGTTAGCGGCAGCAGGCAAGGGGACTTGGAAGAGCCCCTGAGTGTCTAGGGCGTTGACGTTGAGCACTACGCTACCGTCCAGGGCTGGCCTGGCGGTGGACAGCGAATCTGGGCGATCCAGGTTCTTGTTGGCGAAGCTGGTGAACTTGAAATTGAGAAAGCTAGAGGGCGTGAGGAGCCAGGACGCTTCGAGGATGCCAATATCCATGGTCACTTTGCCGCCGGTGCGAGTGGAGGGGGCGTAGCCCGACCCCACGACTCCCAGGGCGCGATAGTCGCGGGCAGAGGTTCGGAAACTGGCGTGGATCAGCAACGACGGCGAGGGTGCGTAGGTGAGCTTTCCGAAAAATTCATTCCGGGTGCTCTTGAAATCGGGAACGGCACCATAGAGGTTGGAGCTGTTTTTCCGCTCGGTGCTGGGGCGATAGATGGACGCAAAGAAGAATAGCTTTTCGCGCACGATGGGGCCGCCCACATTGGCGATTTGGTAGCTCCGTTCCTCCTCGTAACGCACGGTGCTGGCTGCGGTGCGGTGGGCTACCAAGTTTGTCGGTAACAGTTGGTAGGAGAGCTCACCCTGATAGGTGTTCGTGCCCGATTTGCTGACCGAATTGATGGTGTAACCCGCGGAACGGTTGAAGTCCGTGGCGGCAGCGCCGCCCTTTATGATGGCGATCTGGTCAATATCATGTGACGAAGGTTCCGCCGACATGGTGCCGTAGAAAGGCATGTTCACGTTGACGCCGTCGAACCGGTGGACGTTGTCCTGGCCGCTGCCGCCCGCACTGGGGCCGCGCACGGCGTCCTGTGAATATTGAACGCCCGGAATCAGCTTGATCAGGTCCCGATAATCCTGGCCCACGGGAAGACTGCCAATGATTTCGGAGCCGATGGACGTTTTGAGCTCGGCCGAGGTTGTGTCGACAAGGGAAGCCGAAGCCACGACCTCGACAATTGCGCTCTGGGTCGCAATCGGAACCATCCCAACGTTCACGGTGGTGCTCCGCTGCAACGCCACGCTAACGCCACGTTTTGCCGTAGCCATACCGGGGTGAGTGAAGGTTAGAACGTAGGTGCCAGGCGGCAGGAAGGCTAATCGGTATTCACCGTTTTTGCCAGACACAACCCGTCGGGGTTGGGGCAGTAGCTTAGAAGCGGCTTCGATCCGAACCCCTGAGAGCCCCTGGCCGTCCTTCTGAGTGGTTGTCCCAACGATGGTGCCAGCTTGCTGGGCGACCATCGGAAGAGCGATCAGAGTCAGCGCCAATGTGCTCCCGTACCGAATTTGCATGTGAGTCTCCTGGAATCTTGGGGAGCCAAGTTGTTGCGCAAGAAGCGGATGCCGACCTCTTATTAATAAGTATCAACGTTTGTTCCTAGGCACCAAGGTGCTTTGCTTTCCGCAAGGAAGTGCCGTGGCGGGCTTAATTCGATGCCCTACTTTTTTCCTCGGAATCCGCGAGGAGCTTCTGCTGCAGGTTATAGAGGATGCGGCAGTCTTCCGCATCAAAACCAGCCTCGTTGCTCGTTCGATAATGGCGATGAAAGGCGCGGAGGGTGGCCTCCGGATCTTTGGTTGAATACCCAAGGCCACGAATGGCCTGCCATGGCTCAAAGCCTGCTGGAGGTTCCTTGAGCACCGGGTCAGGCCAAAGGCCGAACCCATGCTCGGCTAAGAGTTTCCATGGAAAGGTGGCGTTTGGGTCGTCCTTTCGCCCTGGGTCAATATCGCTATGTCCCAACACGAGTGGGCGCGGAATTCGATGTCGTTGGGTGATGTCCTTGAGCAGATTGAGCAATACTTCAATCTGTTTTTGCGGAAAGGGTTCTGTGCCGTTGTTGTCCAACTCGATGCCGATTGAGAGGGAGTTGAGATCCCGAAAGGAACCCCAGGTGCCCATTCCCGCATGCCAGGCCCGGTGGTCCTCGGATACCAATTGCAGCAACCGTCCATTTTTACCAATTAGGTAATGCGAACTGACTCGCCCGCCAGCGTTGCGAGTTTGCAGTATTTCTAAGGCAGTCTCGAAGGATTTCTCGGACGTATGGTGGAGGATGACCATCTGCGGTCGCCGAACATTAAAATTGGATGAGGGCACCCATTCCGCGATGGGGTTCCGGGCCGGTCGACAGGCGGGAGTCGCGAGCAGCAGGACCAACGCCAGTAGTTGTTTGAAAGCGGTGGGGGAAACGCTAGGCATTCGTGACCTTTTCTGGTGCTGGCCAATGGGACGTAACCCCAGGATATTTAGGCCGGGTTACCAACGGCCATTGGCTCGGTGGAACACGGATGGGAACTGCAAACTCTGGACATTGAATACCTGGAGGTGGCTGATTCTATTGGGTTATCGCTCATGGATGTGTATCTACTCCAGGCTATCGAAACTCTCGCATACGTTTTCGGAGGTGTCCACCGGGCCGAAAATTGCCCGCGCCGGAAATGGCGCCCACCGCTGAGCCATTTGGGCTGTGTCCTGACCGTTCAGGGCATGTGCTAGGATCGATTTGCTTAAACGCATTCCCATGCCTAAAAATTCCCTGGACCGCCTCCTTTCTGCCATTACCTCCTCGCTGACATTCCTTCAGCGAGGGGTTTGTTTGCCTCGGAGTGATGGTCGGCGTAATTTTCAAACAATAAAAATTCTATTCTCTCTGATCTTTTGCGCATGGCTGAACGCCTCTGTTCAGGCACCAACTGCTGATTCGCTGAAGGCAACACTTAAAACGCTTAAGGGCCGAGATCGAATCGAAACACTTTTTGTCTTGGCAAATACCATTGAAACAGTGGCCCCGCAGGAGGCCCTAGTATATGCGACTGAAGGTCTGACCCTTTCCAGGCAGGTGGGTGACAGGGAAAAGGAAGCTTTTTTCCTTTCCTCTGCAGGATTTTGTTATAGCCAGATGGGTAATTTTTCTTTGGCAATTCAATATGCTAAAGAAACACTCGATTTAAGTACCAAAATTGGCAATAAGGAGCGAATGGCGAAAGCCCATAGCACGCTTGGTATTACCTATACCTTTATGGGGGCATATAGTCAGGCCCTCGAAGAACATCTTGAATCACTACGTATTCGCGAAGAATTATCGCAAGAAGGTTCCATCAATCTTTCCCTGAATCACATCGGAATTCTTTACCACCGAAGCGGTCAATACGGCAAGGCTATCGATTATTATCAACAGATATTGCAGCGCCTTGAACGCAAGCCGGATACGGCCAGGCGGATCCTTACCTTGCTTAATCTTGGTTTTTCAGAATACAAATTAGGGCGTTTTGCCGTGGCCTTGAAACTTCATCAAGAGGCTCTTAATCTTTCGCTCGAAAAAAAAATAATGACATATATTGCTTATGCGCATTTGAATCTAGGACTAACCTATACAGATTTAAATAATTATCCAAAAGCTCTGCACTATCTTAATCTTTCTCTTTCCGAATATGACAAGCAAGATCAAAAGTTCGCTCGCGTTCAGCTCTTGAATGCACTGGGAAGGCTATATTCCCTTTCTGGATCTTCAAGATTGGCGATGAAATTCGCAAAAGAAGGAGCGGTTTTAGCCAAAGAGATTAGAGCGAATGATGAGCTAAAAGCAAGCTATGAATTGATTTCCGACCTCTATCAAAAACAGGGCAACACGGTAGAATCCTTTAAGTATTATAAGCTATACGTCGCAACAAAGGACTCTATTTATACAGCTCAAGAGAGTGATAAGATTGCTGATATATCTATGAAGATAATTACGCTAAAAAAAGATAATCAAATCGAATTACTTAATAAAGAAAAAGTAATTTCTGTACTTCGGCTTAATAAGGAAAGATATTTTTCGGCGATACTAGTATCAAGTCTTTTATTCCTTGCGACCGTTGTAGTTCTCTTGGTTGCATACAATCGAAAAATCAATCAAAACAAAATAACATTGAAAAACTCAAATTCAGAGCTGGCGCAGCTTAATGCTGAGTTGCACGAGAAAATTGATTTAATTCAAGCCCTAAGTGGGCTGCTGCCCATTTGTGCCAGCTGTAAAAAAATCAGAAATGATGAAGGCGACTGGGAACAACTTGAACGTTATATCTCGGATCATTCTTCAGCCACTTTCTCGCATGGCATTTGCCCTCATTGCGCTGAGGACCTTTACCCAGAGGCCATGCAGCGTCTTCGAGAGAAAAAGGCTTAAGGAATGCGGCGTGCTGGGGTAGCTTTGGCTGCCTTTGCCAAAGGCTGGAGCCAACCGCTGTTCAGGCCTTTGGCAGGGATAGCCAGAGCAGTCCCAGCAGCACCACGCTGACGATGAACCCGTAGGCCGTGGAAACGAGGACCGCCTTGGCTAGGCTGCGCAGCCAGCCTCGCCGGTAAAGCCGCTGTAGGGTGGCTGCCAGGTGCAGGGGTGGGGCGAAGAAGATAAGGGGTCCAGGAATGCAGCCCCAGCCGTCTCCGGGTAGGGCATTGAGGCCCATAAGCAGGAGGATGGCCAGAAAACATATGACATGGTGGTGCAGGGCCACCACCATGTGGTCCACAAAAAGGGATTCGCTGCGCCGCAGATGCAGGAGGAGCAGCAGGGCCGCGAAGAGAGGCATGAGCACGAACAGGCTCTTCGAAAGGTTTGAAAGGAAGGTGCGGTAAAACCGCTCGGGATCCTTTTGGGCCAATTTGGCCCGCGCATTTAGGTCCTTGGCCAAGGAGTCGGCTTTGCTCTCCTTTGCCTTCTCCGCGGGTTCGGCCTTGGTTGGATTCGCCTCGGATGGAGTGGAAGTGTTGAGGGCGATGATATTGCCGGATCGTTCTTTGGCGGGCTTGCCCTGGGAGTTGCCCACCTTGATGAAAGAGAAAGCCAGAAACAGGGCGAAACTGGTGATCACATAAAGCCGAAAGGGCGGCACATGGCGAACCCGCCGACCCGCCAGGTATTCTTCGGCCAGAAAGCCGGGCCGACGAACCAGCAGCCACATGGATTCCAGGAATTTGTGATCCAGGTGCAGGAGATCATGAATCACATCGTGCAGCAGGGCCTTGAGGGGCAGGCGGCGGTTCTGGGCCTTCTGCCCGCACCGGTGGCAGTAGGTGCCTTGCAGGGGCACGCCGCAGTTAAGGCAGGGCGGTGGCGCGGATTCGGTCATAACGGCTCCTCGCGGGTCCAGTCGAGCCGCTGACTTCCATGATGGCGGGAATGCCACCCAACTGACCAGTGCCGGGCGGATACCGATCGGTTGAACAGGCCCTGGCGGGTATCAGAGAGTATTCAAAGGGTTCGGTGCGGACAATCGCCACGTCCAATTTCCCACGGCAGGTTCCAGGTTCCACCCGCCCCAGGTCTTGGCTTTACGGGATTTTCGGCCCAGAAGGGGGTGCAGCCAGGCGCTGAGATCCCGCAACAGGATCGCTTCCCTGGGCCAACTCGCCTCCCGAAAGGCTGCTTCGAGAATCCAACGCAATTCAATTTCCTGGAAGGGGCCTCGGAGGTTCAGTCCACCGTCATCGAGTTGCCACCGGATGTTTTTGCCCGCATCAACCTGGGTCTCCTGGAACGCCAGTAGTTCGGCGATCTGAGCATGGGTTTCCCATAGATGCTCGTCCAGAGATGGAGCTTCGCGGCGAATACCTTCCAGTAGGGCGCGCCAGCGATTGCGCGGTGTAAAGCCTTCTTGATTGCTGGCATCTTCGCGCCAGGGAATTTTCTTCTGCCGCAGGTAGTCGCGCAGTTCTTCGCGGCGGGCTTCGATCAAGGGTGACCAGCGCAAGGCTTGACGAGCAGGCAGGGGCGTCAAAGAGCCCAATCCGCCCCCTCGCGCCAAACGCAGAAAGACCGTTTCCGTGTGATCGTCCAGGGTGTGCCCCGTGGCGATGCAATCGGCTTCGATGGAAGCGGCCTCGGCCTTCAACCACTCCCAGCGCAGTTCCCGGGCGGCGGTCTCGATGCCGATACGGTGCTCCTGGGCATGGCTCTGCACGTCCAAGTGTGCTTCTGCCAGATCCAAGTCGAGATAGCGGCATAGCTCCCGCACGAAGGCGGCATCTTCCTGCGCTTCGGGCCGCAGTCCATGGTCTGCGTGCGCCACCACCAACTCCAGGCCAAGGCTCTTGCGGATGGCCCAAAGCAAAACCAGGAGGGCCGTGGAATCACCCCCGCCCGAACAGGCCACCAGGACACGCATATGGTTTAGCCCATCCTTGCGGCGGCGGATGCTGTCCAAGAGGCTGGCTTCGAAGCGGTTCATTGGATCTCCATCTCCAGGCTAGCTCAATAAACGGCAGGAGATTAAGCCGCACCACAAGAGTCTTGGTCGAAGGTGGTAATGGAAGGCCTCTGGGCTGCGTTCCTTGGGCGCCGTTGTGCTCGGTGTTGAAGGCAATTTCACCGTGAGCCATTGCCGTCGTTGCGCAGCACGGGGTTGGTCAGGGCAGCCAGATCGCGCTAGCCTACGTGGCTCGGCACTCGCAGTCGCGGGGGCCGGACGTTTCGGGCGATGCCTAGCCCATCAGGCGAGGAGGGAATGTGGCAAGTTCGAACAGCGACCCGGTCATCCAAACCCATCGCGAGCAGATCGCCGAGATTGACCGACAGATCGTAGAAGCCCTTAACGCGCGAATCGAGCTGGTGAAGAGCCTTAAAGATTACAAAGAAACTCAGGGTCTGAGTTTCTACAACGCCGCTCAAGAACATTTGGTGATCGCGAATTTGTGCGAGACCAACGGTGGTCCACTGTCGAACGAAGGGCTGTGCGAGCTTTTTCGAATCATCCTTGATGTGGCCAAGCGCGAGGCGGCGAGGCAGCCCTGACTGTGGAGGAGGGAGGGTTCCTGCTCACGCATTGTTCAGAGCTGACGAAAAGAAGCCCCGAGCGCTTTCTTGGCCGCCGCTTCTCCCGCCAGCCAGCCCGTTGAGAAGGCGATCTGAAGGTTGTAGCCGCCGGTGTTCGCATCCAGATCCATCACCTCTCCTGCAAAGTAGAGGTTCTCGATCTTTTTGGAACCCATGGTTCGGGGGTCGATGTCCTTAAGGGAGACTCCACCCGCCGTGACGATGGCCTCCTCCCAACTCCCGTGGCCTGTCACCTCGAAGCGCAGTTCCTTGAGGAGCGTGAGCAGTTGCTTCCGCATCGGTGCCTTGAGCAGTGCAGTGGGTGCCGCATGGGTGAGGCCGAGAGTTCGGCTGAAAACCTCCACGAGTTGGCTGGGCAGGAGTGCCCGCAATACCTGGCCGCAGGTGTTGCTGGACTCGGTATCCCGAAGCAGGCGCGCGTCCAGTTTTGGGAGATCCAGGGCCGGTTTCAGATCGAGGGTCACTTCAACCTTCTGCCCTGCGGCTAGGGCGTGAACAATCTTCCGACTCAGCCGGAGGACGATGGGGCCTCCCAGCCCTTTGGCCGTGAAGTCGGCTTCTCCGAATTCGCTGGAATGCTTCTTCCCATCGATCCAGAGGGTCAACTGAACATTCTTGAGATTCAGCCCCGTGGTGCTTTCATAAACGGGACGGGTCTCGATGCTGACCAGCGATGGTCGGAGGGCCGCGATCCGGTGCCCAGTGGTCTCGGCGAAGTGAAAGCCGTCACCCGTGGAACCGGTGGCGGGGTAAGACTTTCCTCCGGTGGCAACGATGGCGCACCGGGCTTCGATTTTCTCCGAGAGGCCAGAAGGCATGCGCGTGACGAGGAGGCCAGCGAAGGCACCCTCCTCGATCATCACGCTCTCAACCTTGGCATGGCGGGTGATGGTGACGCCTTGCGCCTTGGCCCAGGCGACCAAGGCTTCCGCCACATCCCAGGCTCGATCGCTGGCGGGAAACACTCGCTCACCGCGCTCCGTTTTCGTTTCGACGCCATGCTCCAAAAGTAGCGCGACCAGATCGTGGTTGAAGAAGGCCTGGAAGGCCTGTCGCAGGAACCGTGGCTCTGGGTGAATCTCTTTGAGGTGCTCTTCCAAGGGTTTCATGTTGGTGATATTCGCTCGGCCCTTGCCCGTGATGCGCAGCTTGCGGGCCGGTTTCTCCATTTTCTCCAGCAGCAGCACGCGGGCACCCAACATGGCGGCACGGCCCGCCGCCAGCAGCCCCGCTGGCCCCGCGCCGATCACCACCACATCCCAAGGGCTAGGTTTTGCACCCTCGCTCGACTTCATTGTCATCAACCCAACTCCCACTGCCTGCTTGGACATGCTGCTAGGGCGCTAGCAGGCCGTGCCGTTGAAAAAGGCTCACCACGGAGAGCATGGAGATGGACATGAATGAGCAACCAGAGTTTTGCTGCAAGTAAACTCCAGGGTCTGTGGGAGGCCAGCCTTGAACTTACGACGAACGAGGTAATACGTTCCCTTTTTCTCCGTGTCTCCGTGGTGAATAGCTTTGGCAGAGTCATCGAAGAACTATCTGCGGCGAGGGTTTTCACAGAGCACCAGTTCCATTCGGCACTGTGCACAGTCGAAGCGGCATTCCAGGCGGGTGGCGCCGTTTTCGATGAACAGTGGGCCTTGCGGCTCTTTTAGGCGCTGCCAGGGTTCGGGATTGGCGTGCACATGGCACCAGCCCAGCTCGTAGCGTAGGCAGTGGCGGGTGGTCATCACCACGCGGTTCTGAAGATTGGTTTGCAGTTCCGCAGCCGGTTCCATTACCTTTCCGCCTGCGCGCTCGTAGAAGGAACGGGCCGCCCGGTTGGAAATGTTCCAGGTGAAATCCAGGTCCAGCGTGGGTAACAACCGCAGCTGCGGGGCAGCCGGACGGCGCTTTTCCCTGGGTCGAGGGGTTCGGCGCAGGGCCTCCAGGGCGGCGGCGGCCTCTCGGCGTAAGGAGTTAAGGGCGCTGGCGGGCACGAAGCGTAATTCAGTGACGTGCAGTTCGGCCAGGGCGAAGGGCGTGTTGCCCAGCCGAGCCAGGGCATCGCGAATGGCCTGCTCGGCGGCAATTGCTTCCCGAGGCGCCGCGAAGTCGCCGGTGCCTTGGGCCTCTGCCATGAGCCCAGCGGGATCTTCCAGACGCAAGCGCACCGCGCCTTCCGGAAAATCAAGAAAGGCCTTCACGGGGATGCGGCGCTCCACCTTGGCGCCGCGCAAGGCCTTGAGCCAGTGGAGATCCATGTTTCGGTGCAACCGTGTGCCTGGACGGATGCGCGAAGGCTCCTGCACGAAGACCTGGCGGCCTTCTACGGCGTTGACCACCGTGCCCGTGACCTCCGATCCATCCACAAAGGCGAGGCCATCGCCCGGGTGCAGATCCGCGATTTCGTCCAGCACCACGCGATCGCCCTGGATGGAGCGCACCTGACCCATGTATTCCCCGAGATGCCCCGCCGCGTCGGGAGTGCCCATGGGCTGGCGTTCTCCCTCGATGCGGTAGGTGGAAAGCCCACGCTGGAAGGTGCGGCTTGGATCCGGCGTGAAGGCATGGCTGACCGCACCCAGCGAGGCTCTTCCGAGTTCTGGCCGCCGTTCCAAAAGCTCGTCCAGTCTGCGGCGCAGATGGCTGACCACGTTCTTCACGTAGTCCGCATCCTTGAGTCGCCCTTCGATCTTGAAGCTCATGATCCCGGCGTTGGCGAGGGCTTCCAGATGGCCGGAGAGATCCATGTCGCGGATGCTCAGAAGGTGCTTGTCTCGCACAATCACACGACCCGAGGCGTCCATCAGATTCCAAGGTGCGCGGCAGGGTTGGGCGCATTCACCGCGATTGCCGCTGCGATCGCAAATGGCCCCGCTCAGGTAGCAGTGCCCGCTTTCGCCCACGCAGAGCGCGCCATAGACGAAGGCTTCCAACTCCACATCCGCGGCCCCGTGGATGGCCTGGATCTCGCCGAGACTCAGTTCCCGGGCCAGGATGGCTCGACTGAAACCGGCGCTGGCCAGGAAGGCCACCTTGCCTGGGCTATCGCAAGCGGCTTGGGTGCTGGCGTGCAGGGGCAGGGGCGGGAGATCCAACTCCAGGTAGGCCATGTCCTGGATGATGAGCGCATCGACTCCGGCCTCGTACAGATCCCAGGCCTGCCGCCGGGCATCTTCTAACTCAGCATCGAAGAGCAGGGTGTTGAGGGTGGCGTACACCTTCGCATCCCAAAGCCGGGCTTCCTGGGTGAGTTGTTCAAAGTCCTCCAGCCCGTTCCCCGCCGCCTGCCGGGCACCAAAGCGAGCCCCGCCCATATACACCGCATCCGCCCCGCACCGCAGCGCGAGGATGCCTTGTTCCGCGTTTCGCGCGGGAGCGAGTAGTTCGAGACCCATGGAATTCAGAGTACCAGCGGATTCAAGGAAGCGGACCGTGGGTGATGGATCACTCGGGTGTGATTCGGCGCAGACACCCAGAAACGCCCATCACCGGCAGCCTTCGGCCATTCGTCATTTCTCTGGTGCGGAAGGCGTCTCAGCGAGAAATCTGGAGGGCCTTCACGTCCTGCAAGCCGCTCGCGTCGTCATCGATCACCTGCTGCTTGACGCGGGAGAAGTCGATCTGGCTAAGATCGAGCTTGCGGACCCGACGATTGAACATGGTGTGGTAGTAGTAAACGCGGTTCTTTAGATCGCAGGCGGAGGTGATCTGGGTCGATCCGGAAATATCCGTCGGCAGCTTATCGGGGGTGAGCACCGACCCCAGAGGGATATTGAAACTGTCGAGGATCCGGAAGGATTCAAAGACGGCCTCCTCTGCGCTGGCGAGGGGGCGCACAGATGCCGTCAGGGCCGTCGCACGCACGAAGCGGGATGTGGGCGAGAAATCCCCCGGCAGGCCGATCATGCCCGAGCCTGCGCCCAGCGGGCTCAAGGCAAGGCCATCCAGCGTCAGTGGCTTGGAAGGTGCCGGAGCCAGGTTTAGGTAATTGCGCAAATTGGTGAGGTGCCAATCGTAGGTTGGCGCATTGGTGATCACACCGAGCACGGCATCGTACACCTTGAGCTTGCCTCCCTCGACGATCTCCAGCACGATGCTGCGCCCCGAAGGGTCGGCGATCTTCCAATGGAAAGGCAGGGCTGCACCCCCAAAACGCTTGTCTTCCACGTTAACAATCCGGACGTCCGGCAGGTGCTGGAGAACCTCCTCCACCGTTTGAAACGAAGAGAGCATCCACTGCATGAAATCGCCCACGCTCAAGGCTTGCTTGGTCAGCTTCGGGTCATGTTGAGCGTAGGAGGCGTAGCCGGGCAGATAATACATGCCCACATACAATCCCTTTTCATTCAAACCGTCAGGGCCATAGTCCTGCCCATAGGCCGTCATGCTGACGAAGCCGAAGCGCCCTATCCACGCCTTGCCGTTGGCGCCCTCGGGCGTCAGTCCAATGAATTGCTTCCCATTCGGAAAGATCGCGATCCGGTAGTGTTCGGCATCACTTAGCGACCACTCCACCGTGCGAGCGGCGACCACCGAGCCATCCTTGGCTCGCAGGCTAATTCCTGTGCAGGACAGGGCTTCCCTGCCGACCAATTGCAAGGCCACTAGCAAAGCGACCGAAAACTTGTTCATTGGCGGGCTCCTTGGATGTTGGAGATCGATTTTTACTAAACGTAATTATTCGAATTTACCCTACTGGTTTTGGCCGCGCTTAAAAACGATCCAATTCCTTTGGGAACAAATCTTTTCAAATCGCACCCAGAAGATTCGACCGGGGAGTTGTTTTATCCGTTTCTTTACCTCAGCCTTGCCACCAGTCTCAGCAGTGCGGGTGCCACAGGCTTCTCGCACCATAACCCCTCGGCGTAATCCACCATGATCAGGCTGCCCCAATGCATGGCCCGGCCCACAATTCCGGCGCGGAAGGTGGGATGGGCGATGCGGGTCCAGGGCTGGCTTTCGCCCTTGCCGAATTGGCTGCCGAAGGCGTCGAAGGCGGCCATGCGCTGGTCCCATACTTCGCTCACATCCACCACGAGATCGGGGGCGGTGGGTGGGTTTACACCACCTACCCAGGCCACGGCCTTGGGGCGCCAGGGCTGACCTTCGCAGGGATAGTTCTTCAAACCCGCATAATAAGCGGCTTCGCGGCCCAGGCGATAAATACGGCGGTGATCGGGATGGTGATCTTCCGGGTGGGGCAGCACCAGTACCTCGGGCCGCATTTGACGCAGCACTTCCACGAGCTTGATGCGGTAGGTTTCCGATTCATCGAAGCGGGCATCGGGAAAATCCAGGATGATGCGCTCCACACTCAGGATTCGCGCGGCCTCGGTGGCTTCCTCACGGCGCGTTTCGGGCGTGCCGCGGGTGCCCAAATCGCCGCGGGTGGCATCGAGGATGGCGGCCTTCAGGCCGCGTTTCGCGCAGAGCGCCAACAACCCGCCCGCATGCACTTCGGCATCGTCGGGGTGGGCGCCCATCACCAGGAGATCGAGGCCAGTGGTCATAAAATTATTCTCCTACGAATACCGGGGGGCGTTTTTCCAGGAAGGACTGGATGCCTTCCTTGTAATCCTGGCTGTCGTAAACCTTGCGGCGCAGGCCCTGGATACGTTCGAACATGTTGGGTGGCAGGGGCGAGGCATTGCCCAGCAGGCGGAAGCTTTCCTTCATGGCGGCGATGGACAGGGGGCTGTTGCGGCTGATCTTTTCGGCCATGTCGGAGGTGAAGGCTTCCAACTCGTCGGAGGGCACCAAATGATTTAGGATGCCCACTTGCTTCGCGCGTTCAGCAGGGATGGGCTGGGCGCTGAAGAACATCTCCTTGGCGGTGTTGATGCCGAGAATGTTCATGAAGCGCAGCAGGCCGCTGGGGTTGTAGGGCACGCCAATCTTGGCGGGGGTCATGGTGAATTGGGCCTTGGGTGTGCCGATGAGGATATCGCAGGTGAGCGCCACGTCGCAGGCACCGCCCCATACGCTGCTGTCGATCATGGCGATCACCGGCATTGGCAGATGCTGGATCTCGCGCAGGATCCGCACCAGGGGATCGTCGTAACCGAGCGGATCACGGCCCGGCATGGGCAATTCGCGCACATCATGGCCCGCGCTCCATACCTTGGCGCCTTCGTGAGCGCGCAGCACGATGACGCGTGCCTTACGTTCGCGCATATCCTCGAAGGCGTCGAACATCTCGCTGATCATCTGGTCCGAAAGTGCATTGCGGTGTTCGGGGTGGTTCATGGTGATGGTGCCGACAAAGCCGTCGAGCTGGCTCAGGATCAAGGGCATACATCCTCCTTGGATTGCGGGGTGAGTGAGCGTTTTGGAAAACCCCAAGAGCAGGCGATAACGGGGATATTTAGTGGATGGAAGCCTCGACCATGACCTTAGGTTCCCCGCTTCCAAGTGCCAGCAGGAGGCGATCCAGCAAGGCCTCGTCTCGTAGCCAGAAGGCACCGGGGAGAACTCGCTCCTGCGGTTTGCCAAAGGGGAAAAGGCGCTGGCGAAGGCGTTCGGGATCTTCGCCCAAGACTTGGGCCACTTGATCACGGTGCAGCCTGCGGTCTAGTTTGAGCAGGCGATGGCGCGTGCGGGCCACCTCTTGTCGAAATCGATTTCCCACTCCAGCGCCCCAGATCGGATCCGGGTGTCCGTTCAACACCTGGCTGGGAAGGGGCATGGGATCCAAGAGGAAGGCTTCCCAATACCCCGTTCGGATGGCGTCGAGCTGAGAGAGGGCCAAATCAAGGCCCGGCGGCACCACGAAGGCACTGGTGCGCGGGACGATCAGTGGAGGTGTGAGGTCCACCTTCTCCCAAAGGGGTTCCGTTAGCCGCCAGTAGGCGCGTTCGGCCGGGCCGAGCACGGCGTGAGTGACCGGTAGCATGAGCGATTGCATGAGGGGCCGCAGGGCGGCGCCAGGGCTAAGCCAGTGGTCCGGCGGGCAGGGCATTCCAGATTCCAGGCGGCGGCGTAGGCCCGTGCGGGGATTGAGACTGAACCAGGCGGCCTGCTGACGGGGGTCTAGAGGGAACTCGATGCCTTCGGTTTCCAAAAAATCGGCTTGTTTTAGCAGGGCCGCTTCCAATGGCAACGTGCGCCAACGCTCGAGTTCGTTTTGGATCTCGGTTCGAAGAGTTCGCTCGGTGGGAGAGAAAAATTGCAGACCGCGCATTCGGAGTGGCATGCCAAGGGCCAGCACGTGATCCCGCAGCGTCGGGCGTTCCGGAGCGGGTAGCGGGCCCCACAAGCCTTCGGCTTCCTTCTGATGGGCCTCGGTCCAGGGCAGCCATCCGGTGGCAGTGCCAGGCGGGGCATCGAAGTGGAATCGATGCCGAAGCAGCCGATCTCCATCAAAAGCCACGGTGGAGGCCACTTCCAGGCGGTCGTGATCCTCATCGGCCATCCAGTAGATCGCCTTGCCACCCAACTTCTGGGCGAGAGCAAGGGCGGCCAGTGCCTTGACGACCGAAAGCGCGGGCGTCCAGCCCACACCAATCTGCTGGCCCGTGACCACCACGGGGTGAGGCGTTTCCATGGGCCAAGCCTAGCAGGTCATTCCGTTTCCATGGAATGAGGCGAACGAGGCTAGGAATCAGGAGCGCTTGATTTTAGTGCGGTTGTTCGGGAGTGAGGATCTTGCCAAGGCTTTTGGCCTCTGCCGCTGTCGATCAAATTCCCTTTTGTTTTGTCGGCGTCCATGGATCGCAGGAAAAGTCTTTCCAGGTGACCGGAAATCTTCGGCCATGGAAAAGGCGAACGTGGGAAAAAGCCCAGGAGCCAGGTTGGAGGGGATACAAGGGATGCAGGCTTCCGGAACGAAAGGAATGGCACTCGTACGGAACGGAGTTGGGCTGAATTAGGGATTCTGTTTTTATCCTGTTTATCCCCTCCACCCTGGCTCAACTTATTGCGGGTGGTCTTTTCCGAAACGGTACCCACAGAACACTGAGCTTGGGGCTTGTCGGTAATCGGGTGTGTGGCTTTAGATGAAAGCGAATTGAAACGAAGCATTAAGGAGATTCCTCGGTATCAGGGCAACTCCGCAGCATGTTCTTCTCGCGCTCGGGCAGCTCGCCAACGGCGGATGAGCCAAGTTGCGAGGCTGGAAAGCAGGAGCCAGGGCGAGAGCACAATCAGGACTTCGAGGACGAAGGCTAGGCTGGAAATCAGGCCGGAACGACCGTCTTTCAACGCGGTGACAAGGGGTTGCCAAAGGGCAGAGGCATTGAATTTGGGAGGTAGTGGGGGTTCGCTCACTTCGGCACGGAGGGTGGAATAGCTGATCTGGTTATCCATGGCGCGCTTCTGGGCCTCCATGCTTTCGAGTTCTTCCGTGACCTCGCTCAAGGCACGCTCGGCCTCGATGACATCCGAAAGCTTGCCTGTGCGGTTGGCGATGATCTCCCGCAGCCGCACCGCGGCGGTGCGCTTGTTGAGGCGCCGAGCCTCCAGATCCGCATAGGCGCGGGTCACGTCTTCCACACTCAGTTCCTCCTTCTTGACCACGCCCAGTGTCTTGAATTCCGCCAGGGCCGCATCAAAGCGATCGGCCGCAATGCGCAGGGTTAGCTCGGCCCGCTTGCACCCATCTTCTTTGTTGTTGATGCGCAGGTCGGCCAAATACCCGTAGCGCTGGGCCAAGTCACGGCAGGTCCTTTCGAAGCGCGGAAAATCCTTAACCTCCAGCCCCAGTTTGGCGGTGCGAATGAGCTTCTGAGGGAGAAGGGTCAGAGGATTGGCTGAAGGCGGAGGAGGAGGCGGTGGTGACGAGTCCAGTTGGTAATTCATCTGGACTTGGTTCTGTTCGAGGTCCATGCCAACCGTTGCTTTCGCAGAATGCATAGAAGCAGCCATGGTATTGCGATTAAAGGCTGTGGAACCTAGGGAAACAATAACTACGAGGATCAAACCCGTTCCGAGAAGAGCCCAGGTCTTTCGAGAGGAGGGCAAGGAAAAGCGCATGGCAGAACCTTCAGGGAAGGCCCATGGGCATGGGCTTTGGGAGATGCGTCACCCAGAGCCCAAGACCCAAAAGCGAAGTCGAAATGGAGAGGATCACAATCCAGCGAGGCAAGCGCATGGCGGCACCTAGGTTTATTTCAGCTTGAACAGGATGGTGAGTTTGAACTGTGCGGCAACAGCTTGACCGTTGAGTGTGGCGGGCTCAAAGCGCCACAGGCGGGCAATGCGCGTGGCTTCCTGTTCCAAGGAAACATGCGGCCCCGAGAGCGCCTTGACATCGGTGGGGATGCCGCGAGGATCCACCGCCATAAGGAGCACGACTTCGCCTTGAATCTTGGCCATCCGCGCCATGGGCGGGTAGACGGGGGCGACCTTGGAAAGAATGCGCATCTGACGAAAATCGAAATCGACGATCGAAGTCGTGGCGGGTCCGGCCACGTCGAAACCACGGGTCCGTTCCGATCCGGCCGGAACTCGATTCGGCGAATCGAAATCGCCCCCTTGGGCTGAATCGGTGAAGTGATTTTCCGTGGGAAGGGTGGTGGGGGTTGGGGGTACAACATTGCTGAGGGTGGGCGGCGTCCACGCGGGATCCCGCAGTGGAGCGTTTTTAAGGGTCAGTGTTGGAAAATGTGCTGGTGGAGGTGGTGGCACTGGACGCAGTTCCACAATGACGTTTGTTGGATCGGGCGGAACAACAAAGCCATCGACATTGGTTTTGATACCGACGTTAGTTCCGTTGCTCAAGCTTGGCGCCAAGGTCATGGCCAACCCGCAACCCGCGTAAATCAAGCAGGCGCCGAGGAAACTCAACCGCCGTTGTGCGGGCGGGGCCATGGCGAAGATGGCGTTGGGGGTGAGGGTCGGCGGAAGCGCTTCGAAAGGCCGAAGGCTACCCTGGGGCAGGGCGTGGGTGAACATGGAAACCTCCTGAAGGTGAAGGTCCGGGTTCATCGCGGCCCCTCCGGTGGATGGGTGCCGTCCGCGGGGTGGCCTGAAGCGCCAAAGCTCCGGGATCACCATGCGCCAGAGAGAATGCGGGGCTATCTTGGCTGTCCCGCTTTCGCTCCCGATGTCCCAAAGACCGTTTGCATAGGTATCGGTTCATGGGGAAAAGAGTCAATATGGCGCGCGAAAGATTACGTGGATGTGGCGTTGGCGAGGGTTTACCACCGCTTTGTCATGGGCAGAGCCCTGTGTCACGCCAACATTCGATGCAGCACATCGTAGCTACCCACGCGCCCGCCCAATTCCCGAATCAGGCGACCGCGCAGCAGTTCCGTTATGACCTTGGCGGCTTCGCTGCTGCTGGGGTCGGGTGCTTCTTCCGCGGGGGCTGTTCTCAAAATTCGCAAGTATTCGCGGGTTCCCGCGGGTAGGGCTTCGAAGGGATCCACCGGGGTGCACGTGGCGCAGCGCCAGCCGTGATCATCGGAGAGCATGACCAACGGGGCGGAATCGTTGCCGCAGTGGCCGCAGGTGCGGGGATGGGGCAGCAAGCCAAGGCAATGCAATAACCAATGCTCGGCATAGGCCAACACCGCCATGGCCATTTCGGGCTTGGCTTTCAGGGCACGCCCGCAG
>JFJP01041222.1_pt1 | contig 19510 bp, 18 predicted proteins | sample 431651 | NCBI WGS metagenome assembly JFJP01 (sample SAMN02602958, study PRJNA72255) | Microbial mat metagenome, whole genome shotgun sequencing project. | biome: fresh water; feature: sink hole; material: water; isolation source: purple microbial (photo- and chemosynthetic) mats found in...
TTTCATTGTATTTGCAGTTGTATGATTTAAAACAAAATAACTTTAGTCCACCTCTAAAAACAAGAAGCAGACAAATTGTTAAATTGCTTTATAAAATTGATGCACGCCCGTATAACATTGATACGATGACTTCAAGTCATCGTATCAATTTGCAAAAAAAAAAAGACAAACTAATCCAAGTCATCGCATCAATTTACAAAAAAAACAGACAAGTTAAACTTGTGAAATAGCTTTTACTGGGTCTAAGCGAGAAGCCGTAAATGCAGGCAAAAGCCCTGAAATAATACCAATAGTTACCGAAATAGACAAACCAATAAATATATTTTTAAAGCTCAACGCAAAACTCATATCGGTTGCGCTACTGATGCCAATAGTTGCTAACCAAATGATTAAAAGCCCAATGGTTCCACCAATAAGCGACAACAAAACGGCTTCGAACAAAAACTGCAACAAAATGAAATAACGTTTTGCGCCAATTGCTTTTTGAATACCTATAATTGTAGTTTGCTCTTTCACAGATACAAACATAATATTTGCAATACCAAAACCACCTACCAAAATAGAAAAACCGCCAATAATCATTCCGGCAATATCTAAAACCATGAACAAACCATCAAAACCTTGTGAAATAATGCTGGTTTTATTGAGAGCAAAGTCATCTTCTTCTAAAGGGTGAAGCCTTCTAATTGAGCGCATTAAGCCACGCAGCTCGTCAATTAATTCATCAACCGAAATGCCTGCTTTTGGTTTAACCAAAATCATAGGTCCGAGTTCTTCGCTTTTTACATTTACAATGTTTCGAATAAATTGCAAAGGCATAATGATGCGCTCGTCTTTGCTAATACCAAACATATCTTCGCCTTCTTTTGCAAAAACCCCAATAATTTCGAGTTTTCTTCCCATTACTTTGAGTTCTTTTCCTACTGGGTCTTCGCTTTGAAAAAGTTCTTCGGCTATTTTTGCGCCCATAATTATTTTATTTCCTCCTTTTTGCATTTCATAATCAGAGAAATATCTACCTTTTGCAATATCAAAAACTCTAATATTTTTATATGCCTCGGTTACAGCTTCTATTTCAATATTTTCGGCGTAATTGTCTTTGTACTGCAAGTTTTTATTTGCATAAACTTGAAAAGCAACCGCTTCTGCAAGTTTCGATTTCTCAGCAAGCTCACTTGCTTCGCGCATATTGGGCACAGGACGCATCATGTACTTCCACCAAGGATACTCGCTATCGCCCATAGCCCAGGGCCATTTCTGAATATAAACCACATCGTCGCCAAGTGTTGCAATACTTTCTCTAATATTATCTTCGAGCGAATCAATAACGGTAAACACCGAAATAATGGAAAAAATTCCGATAGTGATGCCAAAAAGAGACAAAAAGGTTCTTAATTTATTATTAACAAGCGAATTGAAAGCAAAAACAAAACTTTCTTTTAATAAAAATACAAATATACGCATTTACAAGTTTGTATTAAATAATGGTTTGTTTCGGGTAAAACGGGGGTAGAAATTGGCTTTTTATTGATAACAAAGTAACGAATTTTTTTTCAGATTCAAAACTTTTTTCTTTCTTATTTTTATTTTTTTAAGAAAGTTTATAAAACAAGTCCTTTTTTGAACAAAAAAATAATATTTTTGTGAAAAAATAGTCCAATTTAGCGCAATGCAATATTATATTGTTTTGCATTTTTTCTATTAAAAAAATGAAAAAAAAAATAGCATTACTTACCGGTGGAAATTCTTCGGAATATCCTATTTCACTAATGAGTGCCAACGAAATGGCAAAACATATAGATAGTGAAAAATATGAGTTATATACAATAACCATTAGAGAAACACAATGGCTTGTTACAAGCGGTTTGCACTGCGATATTGGTATCGACAAAAATGATTTTAGCTTTACTTTCGACAATCAAAAAACAAGCTTCGATTTGATTGTTTTTGCCATTCACGGAACGCCCGCCGAAGATGGAAAACTACAAGCTTATTTTGATATGCTCAACATCAAATACATTGGTTGCGACATGCTTACTTCGGCTCTTTCGTTTGATAAGCATACGTGCAATTCGTATTTGAAAAACAAAAATATTAAAATGGCAAAATCGATTCTAATTAAAAACCTCGAACAGGTAAACACTGACGCTTTGCAAAAAGAACTTGGATTGCCCATGTTTGTAAAGCCCAACAATGGCGGTTCGAGTTATGGCGCATCAAAAGTAAAACAAATAGAGGAGCTTATTCCGGCAATAGAAAAAGCCTTTAAAGAAGACAAAGCCGTTTTGGTAGAAGAATTTATTAAAGGTATAGAAATTACTTGCGGTTTAGTAAAAACAAAAAAAGCTGAAATTGTATTTCCCCTTACCGAAATTGTGTATGATGCTGAGTTTTTTGATACCGAAACCAAATATACCGACAATTTGGCGCAAGAAATTACTCCTGCGCGTATTTCGGAGCAATTAACACTCGAATGCCAGAAAATGAGTTCCGAAATTTACGATTTATTAAACTGCAAAGGCTTGGTAAGAGTCGATTATTTTTTGAGCAACAATCAGTTTTATTTCTTAGAGCTAAATACAATTCCTGGAATGACCGCCAATAGCTTAGTACCTAAACAAATACGAGCAAGTGGTTATAGCTTTAAGCAAATTTTTGATTTAATGATAAACGATGTTTTGGATTCGTAAAGAAATATAAAAAGTAAGCCCACACAATTTCGTAGTGAAACTCTGTGGGCTTAATTTGTAAAACTCTTAAACAGTTTTTTTGTATTATTTGGTTTGCAAATCGGAATATTTAATTATAATTTGCATTGGTTTTGAGTTGTTTCCACTTCTCAAAATGCTTCTTCGTGCCGAGGTTTGTGGGCTGTGGTCTTGAATAGAAAACCCATTGTTTACTTCTTTTCCATCTACCAAATCTTGTATGTACTTGGTTATGGTAAATGTATAAAGGTCTTTGTTTCGATAAGCACCTAAATATCCAGACGTGAGATTGTACTCGGCAATAGCTAATTTGGCTAACCCATCGTCGCTATATTGCAAAAGTATGGGCATTGAGTTGAGTTCAAATGGCTTAATCGGAACATCTAAGGTATCGTGAAGTCGAACCAAAAGGCGAGCATCGTAAATAACTTTATTTTGTAAGCTGAGCAACTCAGAGTTATTAATCAAAACCCTTGTGTTTAAACCATCTAATGCTTGCAAATAAGTAACCGAATCTTGCCAAGTTGTTTTGTTCAAATACGAATTGAACGAAGTAGCCGAATAATTATGGCTAGCTATATTTACTTTAGGCGCAGTAGCTCCAAAAGAAAACACGGCAGCTATTGTATCAATAGTAGCTTTGGTTTTATTATTAGCTCTGTAATAAACAGTTACGTGAGCATCGGAAGAACTAGAGTTTAACGAAAAAATAGCTCCACCCATCGAATTTTGTTCATCTACTTTTACATAGAAGCCTTTAAAAAATTCAGTAAATTTATCAACCGTAGCAAAATCGGTAGAGTCGGCAGTTTTGAATTTATTTTTAAAATTATCATTGAGCATCAATTTCAAATAACCTTCATTACCATTGAAAACTTTAGTTTCGTGTGCAATTTCGGTTGCCGAATTATACCAACCGCCTAAACTCATATTGGAATAATAAACCGTATCTGATTCTAATTTTTTAGAAAGCTCGTACATTCTAAATGTAAAATTTTGATTTATAGTACCATAATAGCTACTATCGAGTTTAGGAACCGCTACCGTTTCGTTAGTTACCGTATCTTTTACTTTGTACGTGTAGGTAAAAGGTATTTGAAACACAACAGAATCGATGTCGATAATATTTTTGGGCACAAAAGTAGTTGCGCTATTGTTGAGCTTTATCAAAAAAGAAGCTTGCGCTTTGCCAAAATTTGGGTCATTGATGCTACCCAACAAACAACTAGATGCGGAGGTTGTATAACTGCTATCTGCTTTAAAAGTATAAGCATTTACCGAAATTGTATCGTATTTAAAAACCACAGCATCGCTTTGTGGTAAAATGTTTAAACCTATCTGACCTTCTTTTACACAAGCAGTAAAGAGAAACATCAAAATAAATATACCTTGAAAAAATATCAAAGTAGAATGCCTTTTTGTCATTTTATAAGTTTTAATTATTAAATAGTTATATTGTAGTAAAATATTTTTTTGCTGCTAACTTTATTAAACACAACAAATTAGGCAACCTACACATTAGGCTACATAATTTGTTTTTTAGGGAATTTGCATTATGTGTATCTCTTAAAATTCTTATTAAGATAGGCATATTGCGGGATAAATATTTCGCATATTTCTATAAAAATCTAAATTTCAGAAGATTTATTTAGTAATAAAAAAAGAACTCGTGCAAAAAGATGCAAAATTATCTGGGCGAAATTTTGTCGTAAAAATCGGAATACGCATCAATGTAATTATCCATGGTATGGTATGGAAGTCGAGGTTTTTTGGTAGAAATAATGTAATCTTCCAAAAGCGGGTCTATTTGAGGGCTTCCGTAAATAACAGCATCAGAATAATAAAGTCCCAGTTTTGCTATATTAAGGCTATCGGCTTTTTCCATTACCACTAAGTCCTTGTCTTTCACGCCACCAATTCTAACCTTTTTGTTGAAATGGTCATCGTAATCTCTATGATACAAATCATCGTAAACCGATGTGATAATTTTTGAATTTTTAAAAATCGGGTCTTCTCGATACGATTTTTTCAAAAACAATGGAACTAAACTAGTAATCCAACCATGGCAATGCACAATATCTGGTGCCCAGCGCAGTTTTGTAACCGTTTCGAGCACCCCTCTTGCAAAAAAGATAGCGCGCTCATCGTTATCCTTAAAAGCCTCGCCTTCGTCTGATGCAAGGAGGTTTTTTCGTTGAAAAAAATCCTCATTATCAATGAAATACACCTGCATTCGTGCCGACTGAATGGAAGCAACTTTGATAATAAGCGGGTGGTCATTGTCATCAATTATAATATTCATGCCCGACAACCGAATAACTTCATGCAATTGGTTCCTTCGTTCATTTACGCCACCATAGCGAGGCATGAAAGCCCTTATTTCTCTACCTTTCTCAAGAATACCCTGGGGTAAATAACGACCAATGAGCGACATTTCTGATTCAGGAAGGTATGGCGTTATTTCTTGAGATACAAATAGAACTTTTGTTTTTTCCATTTTTTGTGGCTTTAATACTAACCTTTTAATTTAAAACTATATAGTTGTAGAATAAGTACTTATTGCAGTCTTAGTTCTTTCAAAAAAAAAGACACTTTAATTTGATAAAGTTCTAAATAACGTTATTAAAAAAATATATCTTAAAAAACTTCTAAAAATTATGTTTTTTTTGAATTAAATATAATTGGGTAGAAGATTCGTTTAAGCTTGTAAGTAGTGAACTGTGAATACTGAACAGCGAACAACCTTTTTAATTGATTGATTTACAACCGTTTTTTGAAATATAAAATGTCATTTATTCTTGTTTCATTACTTATTTTATGATTTAAAATTGTGTTTCATTTTAAAAATACTTTTTTAAAATTTACACAAAATTAATAAAAAAAAATTGAATTACACTAATTATCCTAATCAATATATTTTAAAGCAGGTGTTTGGTGATGTATTTTAGCAATTAAATTGCTCAATATAAGATATTTGCGAAATTAAAATATAGATAAATGTTTAAAGTTTTAAGAAAAATTATGAATATTTAATCTTTTAAAATTCGTTTGATTATTTTCTTTTTTTTTATGGTTGAATGTAGAAAATAAGCAAAGGTTTGAATATTTTCGATATTTTTTTTGTATCTTTATGCTTTGTTTTGTTTAATAAAAACCAAATTTGAAAAATGAAAAAAATAGTTAGATTTCTCTCAATAGCCCTTATTTTATTGGCTATTACAGCATCGTGCAGTTCTAATTCAGAATATGCAACCCAAAATCAAAGTGAATCGACCCAACAAGAATCGACCGAAAATGCAAAATCGGGCGCAGTTTTTTACAAAGTTGAAGACGCACAAGGCAAATTGCTTGCCGAAATTATGATTAATGGCACTAACATAGAGCTAAAGGTTCAAAATGTGCACTACAAGAGCAAACTTTCGGGCGATAAACGAAAATATCAAAGCCAAGATGAGGAAATTGTAGCCGAAGTAAAGTATAAAGGCGAAGAATCGATTAAATTGCGCACGGCTGGGGCTGAATTGAAGTGGAAAGTGAAATTTTATGACGATAAAGTTAAAATTAGCGACAACGAAGAGAACTTAAATCCTTACCAAATCAAGTTCAAGGAAGAAAACAGAAGTAAAGTGTATAGCGAAGATACTGAAATAGGCAACGTGCGTTTTGCCGAAAACAAGATTGAAGTAAAAGGAGAAAGTGTTGAATATCACATAAAAACAGACAAAATGTCGTCTGCCTTTGGTGTGATGCTTATCGAAGCAAACGAACTAGATAAAGCGATTTTAATTGCCGAACTAATTGCCAAAGGATTGTAGTTTTTTTAAAAAAATTCACCTTTTTTTGAAACTTATACTAAGTTATATTTAAGGTATTTAGATTATAATATTTTAAATTTTGCTTTAATAATAGATAACAAATATTGAAAAATAAAATACTTTTTTATGTAAATGGTGGTGGTTTGGGACATTTGTCGCGAACTGCCGCTTTTATTTATACCGAGCAGATTGATGCCAATGAGTGTATTATTTTAAGTTCGTCGCCTTATGCGCATTTATTTTTCCCAATGCACAGCATCAATGTAGTGCCTAACCACTTGGCTTTTAATGTACAAGAGCTGGCTAGCTTTCTACAAAAACAAATAGAGTGCCACTCATTTGAAGCTATTTACATAGATACTTTTCCGCTGGGAATTATTGGCGAATTGCAATATGTTGATTTCAAAAATATTAAACTATTTTATCTTGCACGCTACTTGAAGTGGGAACTATACCGAGAATTGATAAAAACCAACTCCAAAATTTTGTTTTCGCATACTTTTTTGTTTGAAGAGTTAAGTGCCGAGCATTTGAGTTTTACATTAGATAATTCAGTACAATACTCTAATTTGCAACTAATTTATCCACCAAAAGAAATACCGGAACGCCTTAAACTAAAACTAAGCAGCAAGCCCAACAGCCAAAATTGGCTCATTGTACACTCTACACCTGCCGACGAAGTGTTTGCATTGATAGAGCACGCAAAAGATTTGGCACAAAAAGAAAATAAACCGGTAATTTTTCACTTAGCCACACAAACCGAAATAGAATTGCCCAATGAAATAGAACGCATCAATTTTTTTCCGGCTTATGCACTTTTTCCTTATGTAGATAGGATAATTACAGCTTGTGGTTTTAATTTGATGCAGCAAACGCAATCTTTTCGTTCAAAGCACATTGCAGTGCCTTTTCCTCGACAGTTCGACAATCAATTTCTACGATTTACAAAAATGAAAAAAGCTTCTAAAAATTAGATTTTTAGAAGCTTGCTAAACGTTTATTTTGTATAGATTCCTATCTGAACTATCTAAGCTTGTCGATGACTGCCAAAATGGGAGTAAGTACCGATTCGCCCAAAAGCAAAGCTCTATCGCCCGACCAACCATATACCTCATCGGGCAAATTTGCATTGTCTTTGAAAGGCATTTCGATGGTGTAAGACAAACATTGAAAACGCTCGCCTATTTGCTTGCAACCAATAGCCAAATTACCAGTTCCGGCAGCATTGAGCGGATAATGGTGCTCATCTTGAAAATCGGGGCTTGCCTCCATCCAACTGCGCTTAAACTCGTTTTCGAGCATTTTCACTCTTTCGCCATACGTTGGCACGCCTTCCGTTCCCGAAACAAATACGTAAGGCAAAGCTTCGTCGCCATGCACATCGAGCGACAAATCCACTCCTTTTTCTATCATTTGGTTGAGAATATGATACACTTCGGGACTATTTTGCGGGTCGGGAGCAGCCCATTCGCGGTTTAGATTGCGTCCGGCAGCATTAACTCTAAGGTTTCCGGCTATCGAACCATCAATATTTGCATTGGGAACGATATAAAAGCACGCTTTTTGCAAAAGTTTGCGCGAAACGGCATCGTTTTCATCGAGCAAGCGATGCACTAAGCCTTCTACAAACCATTCCGCCATGCTTTCGCCAGGGTGTTGGCGTGCAACAATCCACACATTTTTTTTGTCGTCAGCTTCTTCGCCGATTACGAGCATATCTATATCTCGCCCTTGATACGTTTCGCCAATTACTTCGAGGTTGCACAAGTACGAAAGTTGCGCATCGTGCACCAATTCTTGATGCCTTTCGTATGAATAAGGCGTAAAATAAGCAAAAAAGATAGAATTTTGCATAGGAGTATGCTCAAAACTCAAAACTCCCTCTTCAAAAGTGGTAGGAATACGAAACCATTCTTGCTTGTCGTATGAAGCAACGACTTCATAATTTTCCCAACCTTCGGGATATGCCGAAATGCCTGCATTTTCGATTGAAAAAGAGCAATCAATATCTAAAGCTCCACTCACTCTAAAATGAAACCATTGCATAATATCGGAATTGGTATCGGTACGCAAATTCAACTTTATATCGCCCTCTTGGTCAATACTCAATACCTCTATACTTCCACTATCAAAATTTGATGAAACTTTTATCATATTCTATGGTTCTATTGTTAAATTGTTAAATTGTTTCCATTCTTAATTCCTAATTTTTCATTCCTAATTCCTAATTCTAAACCCTAAGGTGGTATTTTACTGTTTGATAATCACCGCTAATAGAGTAGGGTTTTATTGGCACTTTGTCGCGCAATTTGATACCACAATCGGGGCAATGTTTGTCGTAAATAGTTATTTCTAAGCCACAAGCCGGACATTTTTGGTCGTTTGCAAGCCATTCTTGTTGCTCTTGCGAAAATTCGCTTTCGTGTTCGGCTATTATTTTTTTAGCTCCAGCCACAAGCAATTTGTACAAATCGGAATTGATAACCAATAAGTTAAAAACAAAAAACACAACAACAAAAAGTCCGCTAACAACCAAATATTGATGCAAAGTATATTGCGAGAAAAAGACAATAAATAAAATAAGCAGTACAACAATTTGAATCAATTCACTGATACTAAATTTATAGTTCACAGTCAATTTGCCTTGTAGTTTTATTTCTATAAACGCTTTGTATGAAAACAAAAACAAGGGGTTAGCGTGCGTAAATTGAATTGTATTTGCTGTTCTAAGCGTTTTATTGTTTGTTTGTTCTTCTAAAAAAGAAGCAAAATCATCTAAAATATCATCTATCCGAAATAAATGAGCTTGTTCTGTTTTAATTTCAACATCAAAACCAAAATTATACTTGCTTGGAAGTTTCAAAAGCCTGCCGATTAAATTGTTATGAAAAAATGAAAAACCTCAATTCGTTTGTAATAAAATAATTGATAGCGTAATTTGATAGTAACCGAAATTCTAAGAAAAGCAAAATTACGCAATTTTTTCAAATTCTAATAATAAATTGTTCTATTGTTAAATTGTTCTATTGTTATTTTATTCTTAAAAATTGAAAAAATTATAATTTAAGCTAACTTTTTGAAAAAGCCACCATTTTTTTTACGCTATCAAATGATTGAGGTGTTGTTGGTTTAAGTTTTTGTAATCAAAATAAATATTGTTTGGTTAAAAAGCTTGTTGCTTAAAAATCAAAGCCCAAAGTAACTAAAAATCTTCTACCAAAACCCAAAGAACCTTTGTCCATCCAAACATTGGAAGTGGTTGTAGGATAACGAGTTTCGGTATTTAGAATGTTTTTAGCAAGCAATTCGACAAAAATTTTCTGATTGAAAAGATTTGTAATTCTAAGTTTTGAATCCAATAACGTATAAGCTGGCGAAGCGTTGCCAATTCGATAGCCCGCTTCTGGTGTCGTAGCTGTTTTCCAAAGCGTTTGCATTTGGGCAACATGCAAAACCGAAGCCGAAAGCGACACTTTGCGCGATAATTTATAGGCAATTCCTGCATTAGCCAACAAATTAGGCGAATAGCCTAGTTCTATTTCTTCGTATCCCGCGCGTAAGTCTTTCGATTCTTGGTAAGTTCCGCTCAAATGAGCTTTTAATTTTTCACCAAATTGCATTTTTGCTCCAAGTTCAACGCCTATTGTTTGCATTTCGCCCGAATTGGAGCTGTAAATGTCCCATTCTCCGGTTGTTTGGTTGTAAATATTGGTAGCCACTACTAATTTATCGAGGTGGTTGTAAAAAACACTTGCCGATAAATTAATACTTGAAGTAATCTTTGTAAGATAGTTAATTTCAAAGGTTTCTATCTTTGCAGCATCTAATTGTGGTCGTCCGCCCGGAAGCTGTCTGTAATTTTCAGAAAAAGAAGGCTGTTTGGTAGCTGTTCCGTACAATAGTTTTATTACACTATTTTCGGAAAGCGAATACAGCATAGCAAAACGCGGAATGAGAGTGAATCCATTGTTTTCAGGCAAATAATTACTATTGATAATGGTTCTGTTTGCGGGATTGTCTGGATCAACTCCATCGGCAGGGTCTTCGGAAACAATTCCACGAGAGTAATACATCGGGTAATCGTCTAAATGTTCTAAGCGCACGCCTGCAATAAATTCTAACTTTTTGATGGGTTTGTACTCTAGCTGTGCATAAATAGCTCTGGTTGAATAACTTTCACCCTTCGGAATGCCAGCTTCGCCTGCTCCATAACTCAAACCGTAATATCCAAAATCGGAAATCTGATGTATATCTAAAACTGTTCGTTGATACAAGCCCGCATTAATTTCTATTTTTTCGGAAAGATTAAAAAATAAGTTCCATTCTAAATCGAGCGAATTTGTATTTTGCGCATCAATTTCGTAATAATTGGGTCGAAAAACAGAATAATCGGTGGTGTGTCCATGCGAATAGTAACCAAATTTTAAGCGCGAGCTAAATTTTTCGGTAAATTCTTTTTCGTGTCCAAAAACAATATTCGTTGCTTTGGTCGTCATTTCGGAGCCATCGTAATACCCAGGCTGACCGTCGAAAATATCTTTTTTTGTTTCGGCAAACGTTAAATCGAAGAAGAAATCTTTATAATCCAGTGCCAAATTGAAATAAGCGCGGCTGTCGTCCATTTGTCCGCCAGTAGTTGAGTTTGTTGCAATTCCGACATATTCGAGCGAGCTTAAATCGGTGGTTAAATCGGAAAAAGGCACATCAATACCTTCGGTGGAAGTGTAAGCAGCATTAAATGTAAATTGAAAATCGTCTTGCTTGCCCGTAATATGTGCATTTAATTTTTGCGAATTGTAGTTTCCATAAGCCGCAGAAATTGTATTTTCGCTGGCATTTTCTTCTTTTTGGGTTGTAATAATGTTAATTGCTCCAAAAAATGCGCCAGTTCCATAAATAATTGACATGGGTCCTTTGATAACTTCAATGCGTTCAATGCTTTCGATAGGAACATTTATTTTTACATCGGGATAGTCGCCGTACTTGTCCGAAAGCTGAGTTACTCCGTTTACAAGCACTACCATATCATTGAACGAACCGGTTGAGAAAAAACCTCGTACACCAAAGTTCTTACTACCAAGCCAATAGTAGTCGTCGATGAGGTAAATGCCCGTAATGCTTTGAAGAATTTCGGTAACCGAAGTGTAAGCATATTTTTGAATGTCTTCGCGTGTTATGATTTCCACGCTTGCCGGAATTTCGGTTATTTTCTCGCCTTTTTTGCTGGCGGTTGTTACGTCTAACGCCATTAATTCTTCTAGCGACAAATCAAAAATTGTTTTTATAACTAACTTAAACTCTGTTTCACCTATTTTTTCAACTGTTTGAATGCTATATTCATTTGTTTGAATAAATTCGTAGTTGGTAATATTTTGGTCTATTTCTAGCGAAAATTTACCATCAAAATCGGTTAATGTAGAAGCTTTGCTTTTTTTTATTTTAACAAGCACTTCAGGAACAGCATTGCCTTCGGCATCAAATACAATTCCGGTAATTGTTTTGTTTTGAGCTAATAACGCGCCAATACTAAAAAAGCAAACAACAAGAAAGGTTAGTGATTTCATAGAATATTGTATTAAATTTATATTTAATCAGAAATAATAAACAAATTGTAAATTTAGTCTTTTTTTTTAAAATAAAAAAACCACAATCATTTTTAATTGTGGTTTTTAAGATAAATGATTTAGCTATTTTGCTAAGAATCTATTTTTTTTCTTCTTCTTTCTCTTCGGTAGTTGAAGTAGGTTGCGCAACTTCTTGTACTGGCATATTTGGCGGAATAACAGAAGGATCTACTGCATTTTCCACTTTATCAAGAATTTTGGATTCTTTTTTAACCTCGCCCGATGGAATAGTTAGGCTGGCAGCTAAAGAAAACACTACAATTCCTATTGCTAAATACCATGTAGCTTTTTCAAGAAAATCGGTTGTTTTTCTTACGCCCATTACTTGGTTAGAGCCAGCAAAATTGCTTGCCAAACCGCCACCTTTTGAATTTTGAACAAGTACGATTAGTATTAGAAAAATACTTGTTATTACAATTAATACTGAAAATACTATAAACATTGCTTTTTATTAAATATTGATTAATCTTTTTGTTTAAGAATTGTGATATTATAATTCGTTTTTCAACGCATTTATTTGACTTATTCGGTCTGCAAAGTAACTATTTTTTTCTGGATATTTCAAAATTAATTTATTAAAAGCGGATATTGCTTTGTCGTAATGTTTTTGTTTTACGTACAAATCAGCTAATTTTTCGCTTACTATGTCATCACTTACTACCATGCTCCTTTCTGCTTTATCCTCATTACCAGAAGGTTTTGCTTTGATAGGAGCTAATTTGTCCGACTCATTAATAAATGTATTTATTATATTAGTTTTTTTTTTACTTTCGCTATCATCACCTTTTTTCGTTTTGCGTTGCGCTACTTCTCTAAGTATTTTGTCGGCTAAGGTTTCTTCTTTTGGCAATTTTTCGGTTGCCGCTTTCTTTTCGCCTAACTTTTCTGTTATTTGTTGTTTATCTATTAATTTTTCAGGCACTACTTTCTCCTCTGCTGTTTCGCTGTTTTGCTCTACTTGCTCTTCTTCTACTCGTTCTATTGTAAATTCAATAAAATCTTCGTTTGAAATTAAAGTAGTTTCTCTTTTAGTATTTTCTTCTAAAATACTAACTTCAACGTCTTCCTCTTCTTTTATTTTTTTCTCGGCAGCTAATTTTTCAGCGGCTTCGGCTTCTTCCTTTGCTTTTTTTTCGGCAGCTAATTTTTCAGCGGCTTCGGCTTCTTCCTTAGCTTTTTTTTCGGCAGCTAATTTTTCAGCGGCTTCGGCTTCTTCCTTAGCTTTTTTCTGGGCAGCTAATTTTTCAGCGGCTTCGGCTTCTTCTTTGGCTTTTTGTGCGGCAGCTAATTTTTCAGCGGCTTCGGCATCATTTTTCTTTTTTTTTTCAGCCTCAATTTTCTCGTTAATAGCAATATCTTGCTTCTTTTTTAATTCACCTGCACGTTTTTCATCTAATTCTACCTCAGACTTTGCCACTAGTTTTGTTTTTTCTAATGGTGCTTCAATAGTTGAATCAACAACCACAGATTCCGTAATTTCATCTTCAACAAGCACTTGGCTCATTCTCTTTTTTACCTCTTTTGGCACATTTATAAAACGATTTATTTGGTCTTTCACATCAACAGGGTTGAGTATTTTGTGCAAAACGTTTATATCAGCCACAAAAGTAGAGAGCAAAGGCAATTCTTTTTGCAAATTATCCCCATTTACTTGCTTGTTTTTAGCAAATAATAAATAAGCCGTTTGAAAATAAGGGTACTTTTTGATTAAAAGCTTCATTTTGTCTAGGCTTTCAATGTCTAAAAATACGGGATTTTGAATGTAGTTAAGAAGCTCTTTGTTGTTCATAATACAGAAAAATAATTAGTTGTTTTTTCATATTTTCTTACAGTGCAAATTTAAAAAAAAATAATGGAATAATTTACCAATTGGCAACAGATTTATTAAAAATCTCATCAATTATTTTATCGTTTAGTTCCTCTATTTGTGTAGAGGTTGGTTCTAACTGGTCTGCGCCCATGTCGATATATTGCGAAAAGCTAGTAGAATAGTCCCATTCGTGAGCTTTCATATTTACAAAAGTTACTTTTACTTGCATCGTCAAACGCATATTTCCGGCTTGGTCGTCGCTTTGTATGTTCACTGGTTTTATATCATACGATATTATTTCGCCCTCAAAAAGCAAATCGCCATTTCTGCTAACTAACGACAAACGGGTATTGTCAATGAATTTATCTTTCAAGCTTTCGGTGAGTTTTTGACCTAAATCAGCTGGTGCAATGGGTGCCTTGTTGGTAAAATAATCAACCGAAAATGTTTTTGCTTCGGGCGGAATAGAAGCACCAGACGTAGAATATTTTACGGTAAAGCATGAATACGAAGTGATGCTTAATATGATAATTATCAATATATTGAATGTTCTCATTTTAGAGCTTTATTTTTTATTGAATAGATAACGTATTATTCGAAAATGAAAAGTTTTTTTGATTTCAACTCGCTAGGATTTAACACAAAAACGGCTTGAATTTCTTTACAAAGTTTAATTTTTCGTTGCACTATCGAGGCTATTTCGAGGGTTGGACTTTTCAATTTCAAAAAAAAGTCTATCGGACTTTGTTCTTTTGCCAAATAGCCATTTTCGGTTTTGTTTGAAATCAAAGTATAGCTTATTTCAGTATTGGCATCGAAATAACTAAAACGCTCAAATTTTTTATTTACATTTAATTTAATATCGGTAATTTCGAGCTGAGTATCTTTTTTGAGTGTAATTTCGAGAGTTTGGTTTATAGCCCAAGTAAGTGTATAGTCATTTTCAGACGATACAATGCCTAAAAGCTCAAAATCAAATTGAGCATCGTGTATATCGAGCTTTATTTTTTGCGTTTTTTTCAACTATGTGTTCTATTGTTCTATTGTTAAATTGTTATTCTATCATAAAATAATAATTCCTAATTCCTAATTATTAATTCCTAACTTAGACTATTATCGTCTTTGTCCATTATATCTCTGTATTTTGAATATTGCGAACGTAATGCTTTAAAAATTATGTTTGTATCAACTATTATTCGCTTCTTCATTATGCTGGGTTTAATAATCTATTTTTATTTTTCTCCCACCAATCTGTTTTTATTTCTTCGCCTAATATTTCAATATTTTCGTCAAAATTGACAATTTTTGCAAGATATTCTAACCGAATTCTGTTCATTAAACGGATTACAAATTCTTGTTCGATATAGTTTTTATCAATACTTATCAAAAATCTATTTTCATTTGTTTGTAATGTTAGTGCTTGCTGCATATCTTTAATGGTTTTATTTTATAATAATGTAAAGATAAAAAAAAACTAATTGATAAACAATATTTTTGTTCTAGTATTCTATTGTTAAATGGTTAAATGTTAAAATGTCGTTTTATTTTTCATTCTTCATTCTTCATTCTTCATTCCTAATTCTCAATTTTCAAACTAAATTTCGTTTAAATCGAGTAAGGTAGCTTTGGAAGCGGCTTGCTCTGCTTCTTTTTTTGAGCGACCTTCGCCGGTGCTGTATGTTTTTTTGTCGATGCTTACCATCGAAATAAAAAAGTTCTCTTGGTATGGGTCTTGGTCGGTATAAAATTCGAGCTCTTTTTTTTGTTTTTGGCACCATTCGAGCAGTTGGCTCTTGTAATTTGTGTCCACAGCCACTAAATCGACCATATCAATATGGCGTTTGAGAATTTTGCTAAGGATAAATTTTTGAGTACGATTGTAGCCAATGTCCAAATAAATAGCACCAATTAGCGACTCGAAGGCATCGCCGTATAGGTTTTTTTTGCCCAAAGTGGCTTGCGCTCGCGATTTTACAAGCTTGTCGATGTGCATAATACTGGCTAAATTGCTCAATTTTTCGCCATTTACTATTTTAGAGCGCGATTGAGTTAAGAAGCCTTCGTCTTTATCGGGGTAGTTTTTGTACAAATAGGCAGCTATAACAGATCCAAGTACAGCATCGCCTAAGTATTCTAAGCGTTCGTTATTGATAACTTTGCCATCTATTGTTTTAGTAGATGCCGATTTATGAATAAATGCCTGTTCGTAATTGGACAAGTTACGAGGTAAAAAGTTAAGAATTTTAACTAATTGCAAGTAAAATTCTCGCTTTGAAGATAATAGGTATGAAATGGCTAAAAAAAATCTAAGCATTGACGATTTTTGGTAGTTTATTGTTTGTTGATTAACATTCATAAAAGAAATTCATTTTTAGAATGTTAATCAAACAAACTATTTTTCATTCATTATTTAATTTTTTTGAAAACCAACGAAACATTGTGCCCTCCAAATCCGAAATTGTTGTTTAAGAAAGAGTTTATTTCTCTTTTCTTGGCTACATTCGGAGTTAAATCTAATTTTGGGTTGATTTGTGGGTCACGGTTGTCTAAATTGATAGTTGGCGGAACCATACCACGTACCATGGCACAAATACCTGCAATGGTTTCGATAGCTCCAGCAGCACCTAGTAAGTGTCCTGTCATTGACTTTGTAGAATTGATGCTTAGATTGTAAGCATGTTCGCCAAAAACGCGCTCGATGGCTTGAGTTTCAGCTAAATCGCCCAGAGGAGTAGAGGTTCCATGTGTATTTACGTGGTCTAGCTCTTCGGGTTTCATGTTGGCATCGGCAAGTGCAAGCGACATAGCTCTTGCAGCACCATCGCCCTCTGGGTGTGGAGCTGTAAGGTGATGTGCATCGGCAGTAAGCGCAGCTCCTACCATTTCGGCATATATTTTTGCACCTCTGGCTTTTGCGTGTTCGTATTCTTCCAATATGAGAGCACCAGCACCGTCGCCCATTACAAATCCGTCTCTGTCCACATCAAAAGGACGTGAGCCGCCTTTGGGGTCATCGTTGCGTGTCGAAATTGCTTTCATGGCATTAAAACCGCCAACTCCAGCTTCGCTAACAGCAGCTTCGGAGCCTCCGGTAAGTACCACATCTACTTTTCCAAAACGAATGTAGTTGAAAGCATCGGCTATGGCATTGGTTGAAGAAGCACATGCCGAAACTGTTGCATAGTTCGGACCTTTGAATCCATATTTTATGGATAAATGTCCGGCTGCTATATCTGCAATCATTTTGGGAATGAAAAAAGGAGAGAATCGTGGAGTGAAATCGCCTTTGGCAAAATCTTTTACTTCTTCGGTGAAAGAAAATAAGCCTCCAATTCCCGAACCCCAGATAACTCCGGCTCTTTCTAAATTGATTTGTTCTAAATCCAAACCTGAATCTTTGATTGCTTCATCGGCAGCAACCATAGCATATTGTGCATAAGGGTCTAAACGTTTGGATTCTTTCTTTGGCATGAAATTGTCGATGTTGAAGTTTTTCAACTCGCATGCAAAGGTTGTTTTAAACTTTTCGGTATTAAAACCTACTATTGGAGCGGCACCACTTACGCCGTTTATCAAATTATCCCAATATTCTTGTACATTATTTCCTATCGGTGTCAGTGCACCAAGACCGGTAACAACTACGCGCCTCAATTCCATATTTTAAATTTAAAAGGTTATTAAAACTAAACGATTAATGTTTAACGATTAATGTTTAACGATTAATGTTTTTGTATTGAAATACATTATTTTACAATAAAAAAATAGAACGTTCTTTTATTTTTATTCATTTGCATTGAAGTAACGAAACGATGCGAAGAGCTTTGGCTTATAGCTTCAAAAAAATGTATCTCTTTCTTTATTATAAAACGTTTATGCTATAAAATAAACTACCCGAAAGCGTTTGCATTCAGGTAGTTTGTAATACTTTTCCGGAGGTTGAACTCCCGAAAAGTACAATCGTTTTTTTTTGCACGATTTGTTTTGTAAAATTAAGATCTTTCTTCTATGTATCTGATAGCATCAGCTACTGTAGCAATTTTTTCGGCTTCATCATCTGGAATTGTAATGTTGAATTCTTTCTCGAACTCCATAATCAATTCTACTGTATCCAATGAATCAGCACCTAAATCGTTAGTAAAACTTGCATCAGCAACAACTTCGCTTTCATCAACACCTAATTTGTCAACAATAATAGATTTTACTCTTGTATTTACGTCAGACATAACTTCTAATTTTAAATTTTATTTTAAACTATATTAATATTTTATTTTTTCAGAGTGCAAAGAAATACATTTCATTTTTAATAAAAAAATTAATTACTACTATTTCGTATTAATTTTATTTTACTTGCATAGCAAATTGCTTTTTTTGGTCTTGCTTTTGGTTTCTTTTTTGCTGATTTTTAACCAAATAACATGGTTTTAAAGGCGTAAAAAAAAGACTGCACGAATGAAAATAAATGTTAATTTCTGAAAAAAAAAAGAAAAAAAGAAGATTAAAAAAACTTGAAATGTTTGTTGTAAAAGAGGCGAACTAAGTAATTGTTTGAATTTAGTTTATATTAATCAGTATATTTTATAACTAGCTACGGCATTTATGCCGTAGTAAATAAACAAATGATTAACTGGGCTTTAGCTCATACGTTTAAAGTAAGGGCTAAAGCCCAAATCTGCTGCTGATTTTTTCACAACGGCATAAATGCCGTTGCTAATGATTTAGAGTTTATAAACAAACCTAAATAGTGTAAACTAATTTTAATTATTTACTTATTAATCAATTAGTTATCCTATCATTTCAAGATTTATCAATGTATTTCAACACTATTTGTTTTAAATCCTTTTCGCTAATGGGTTTTGTCAAATAGTCATCAAAAATCCCTTCGTATTTTGCTCGCTCGTGTTCCAAAGCATAACCCGATTGTGCAATTATTGGCAAATCGGGGCGAAATTGGTTAATCAGTTTTGCTGCTATATCGCCCGAAATTACTGGCATTTTAATGTCCATAAGCACCAAGTCGATGTTTGCGTTTGTTTGGCAAATATCAATGGCTTCTTGTCCGTCTTTGGCGCGAATTATTTTTATATCCATGGCATTTAAAAACTCTTCGAGCAGTAGAAGGTTATATTCTTCGTCTTCGGCTACTAAAATGGTAGCTAATTTAGAGTTTTGTTTTATGGGTGCTATCGAATTATCTGTTTGGTTTGCAAGTTTGTAGGGTATTGTAAAATAAAAGGTTGCGCCTTTGGTTGGTTCGGATTGAACCCAAATTTCGCCACCTAATAATTCGATAAATCCTTTTGAAATAGACAAGCCCAAACCTGTGCCACCGTATTTTATTTGTATTGATTTGTCTGCCTGTCGGAAACGTTCAAATATTTTTTGATGCAATTCCGTATTTATGCCAATTCCGGTGTCTTTTACGTAAAATTCTAAATACTCGTTTTTTAAATTATAACCAAATTCAATAAATCCTTCGTGTGTAAATTTCAAAGCATTTGTAAGTAAGTTGGTTAAAACTTGAGTTATTTTTGTTTTATCGGTCAAAATTTCGGA
>JFJP01020401.1_pt1 | contig 19508 bp, 15 predicted proteins | sample 431651 | NCBI WGS metagenome assembly JFJP01 (sample SAMN02602958, study PRJNA72255) | Microbial mat metagenome, whole genome shotgun sequencing project. | biome: fresh water; feature: sink hole; material: water; isolation source: purple microbial (photo- and chemosynthetic) mats found in...
TCCGCCTTCCTCCTTCCGCCTTGATTCCATCCAACCTACGGATTTCGACGCAGAACCACATACCCCCGGCTTACCTTTACGCCATTGGGCAGAGCCCCAAAGCAACTACAGCAGACTGAGGTCTGCGCCCGCGAAGCTGCGTTCGCAGTAGATGCAGCGGACGATCAGCGGCTGGCGCGACACGACCTGGAAGCGGGTCGTCCAACGCTCGTGGGTGGTCACGCAGTTGGGATTGGCGCAGCGGGCGACACCCTCGAAGCGGTCGGGCACGGGGACGGCGAACTTCTTCACCACGCCATAGTCGCGGATGATCGAGACCGTCGCCTCGGGGGCGATCAGCGCCAGGCAGGACAGGATGCGGGCGTCGAGCTCACGTCCGGCGATCTTGACGACGCCTTTGCGGGCGCTGCGCGAGGAGCGCAGATTCATGCCCACGAACACCTGGTCGTTCGAGCCGGTGAGCAGCTGGGCGACCTTGAGGGTGACGGCCGATGGGATGTGGTCGACCACGGTCCCGTTCGAGATCGCCTCGACCTGCCGGATGCGGGTCGAGGACCCGGTGCTGGGCTCGGTGGTGCTCATCAGACGGCTCCGAGGACCAGGCCGAGGATCGCTTGGCGGACCGGGATGCCGTTGGCGGCCTGGGTGAAGTAATGCGCGTGCACGGTATCATCGACGTCGGCTGCGATCTCGTTGACCCGGGGCAGGGGGTGCAGGATGCGCATGCTCGGCTTGGCCGAACTCAGCATGGAGGCCGTGATCCGGTAGCTGGCCTTGATGTGGTCGAATTCCAACGGATCGGGGAAGCGTTCTTCCTGCAACCGGGTCATGTAGAGGACATCGCAGGCATCGATCGCCGCCTGCAGGGTTGGCACGGTCTCGATGTGCAGGCCATGGGCGCGCGCCTCCTGCTCGTACTGCGGCGGCAGCTCGAGCCCACGCGGGGCGACCAGCTTGATGCGCCCTCCGAAATGGCACAGGGCCGAGATAAGGCTGTGCACCGTGCGGCCGTAGCGCAGGTCGCCAGCGAAGCCGACCGTCAGTCCACCCTCGACGAGTTGAGGGAAGATGCGGGAGATGGTGTAGAGATCGAGGAAGGTCTGGGTCGGGTGCTGGTTGCTGCCATCACCGCCGTTGATCACCGGGACGCGCGACACCTCGGCGGCGAGCCGGGCCGCGCCATCGCGCGGGTGGCGCATGACGATGACGTCGGCGTAGCGCTCGATCATGCGGATCGTATCAGCCAGGCTTTCGCCCTTCTTGGCCGATGAACTACCTGGATCGCTGAAGCCCATCACGCGGCCGCCGAGCTTCAGCATGGCGGCTTCGAAGCTCAGGCGGGTGCGCGTGCTCGGTTCGAAGAACAGGGTCGCCATGAGCCGGCCGGCGAGCGGCTCGGCGGGCCGGCCCAGCTCCATCTCGGCGGCTGAGCGCAGGATGTGCAGAATCTCCTCGCGGCTGAAGTCGGCGATGGAGATGACATGTCGTCCGCGCAGGTCCACGAACGGCAACGCTAGCCTGGGGCGCCGGCCGGCAAGAGGGGGATCAGCCGCTGATGAGGAACCAGACGATCAGGCCGACGACGGCGAAACCGAGCACGACCCACGGCAGAATGCCCACACCAAGTTTGGCGTGGGGGTCTTCATCGAACACCTTGCTGCGCTCGAGGCGGGCGGTCGTCGTCTTGCCACCCTCAGACGCGGCAGGGGTCACGGGTTGGACGGGCGGTGCGGCGGAAGCGGCAGGTATCCCATCGCCTGAGGGTGGACGCGTCCGGCGCTCGGCGTCCACCTTGATCAAGGCATCTGGACCGCTGCTCTTCGGGGTCTCTGGCTTGTCACGCGGGGCGTTCAGGGCGGCCGTCCCAGTTTTCTCGATCGGTCCACTCTCCACCTTATCAATGCGGTCGGAGGGTGGCTGTTTCCTGGTCTGGGGTTTGTTCAGGACCAGCGGCTTGCGCAGCAGACGCATCGTCCCGGTACCCTTTGTGCCGCACTCCTGAAGACATTCATCGATCGCGCTGGCCATCGCCTCGAAGTTCAGGAAGCGGTCCTTGGCATTCTTGGCCATCGACATCTGCACCAGCGACCGGGTCGTTTTCGACAAGGACGGGACGCGTTCGCCGGGATTTGGCACCGGTTCGGTCAGATGCGCGCTCATGATCGAACCGGGGCTGGTGCCGGTGAAGGGGGTGAATCCGGTCAGGAGGTGGAACAGGGTCGCCCCAAGCCCGTACACGTCGCTGCGGCAGTCGAGCTTTTCCCCACGGACCTGCTCGGGGCTCATGTACAGCGGCGTCCCGATGGTCATGCCGGTCTGGGTCAGCCGGTCGTCCTTCTCCTCGCCCTTGACCAGGCCGAAGTCGATCAGCTTCGCCACGTCGTCGGCCGGGAACAGATCGCCTCCTGCGCTGCGGTTGCGCACGACGAGGATGTTCTCCGGTTTCAGGTCGCGATGGACGAGGTGGGCGGTTGACCAGACATGGCCGAGGCCTTCAGCGACCTGACGGCAGATGCGCAGTGCGTAGGCTTCCGGCAGGACGCGATAGTCCTTGAGCAGGGCCATGAGGCTGGGGCCATCGATGAATTCCATGGCCAGCCAGCAGTGGCCCTTGTCCTCGCCCGAGTCGAGGATTTCGGCGATGCTGGGATGCTTGATCTTGCCCAGTGCCTTGGCCTCGCGATGGAAGCGGCCGATGTAATCCTGGTCTTCCTCCAGGCGGGCATTCATCGTTTTGAGGGCGACCTGACGCGAGGAGGCTAGGTGGTCGGCCAGGAACACGGTGCCCATGCCGCCGCTACCGATCTTGCGGCGCAACCGGTAGCCGGGAAAGCGGCCCTGATGCTTGATCACCTCTTCGAGTTCGCTGGCCTGGTCGCGGCTGAGCACCTGCTGGTCAACCAGGAATCTGCCCACCCCGGTATGATCGTGGCCACCCTTGATCGCGATTGAGACGGCGTGGTCGAACTGGTGCTTGGCCGCCCAGTTGTTGCCCAGGACCACGCTGCTCGCGGCGTGCAGGCGCTGGACCAGGCTGTTCTGATCCGTGTCGGCGGGACTCTTGAGGATGGATGAGGCCATCGGATTGCTGCCACCATCACCTCCCGGAGTCCTCTTGGCAAGAGGAAGCAGGTCGATGCCGTAGGCTGTGCTGAGGGACGGCACCCGGGTGGCTGGGTGAGCCCTTGCATGGGGTTGCGGATTGGCGTAGATTTTGCTACAGTCACGATGACGGTACTCCAGGCATAACGAACGACCCGATGTCCCTGCATCTCCGACAAAACCTCAACCTGCGCATGGATCAGCGTCTCAAGCTGACCCCGCAGATGATCCAGTCGATCGAGATCCTCCTCCTGCCGCAGATGGCGCTGGAGGAGCGCATCATGAACGAGGTCGAGGCCAACCCCGCCCTTGAGATCGCGGATGACGGGGCCGAGGCCCAGGGTCTGGCCGAGGCGAACGGAGAGAACGCCCAGATCGACCCGTCCGGCCAGCTCTCGAACGATGACCGCGAGTGGCTGCTGCGCCGCAAGTCGAGCCATCAGGACGAAGATGGTCCCGACAAGATGGAGGCCCTGGCCGCAGCCCCCGAGCGCGACATCTCCCTGGCCGACCATCTGCTCGAGCAGCTGCGCTTCACCGAGATGCCCGACGAGGTGCGGGCCGTGCTCTCGGAGGTCTGCTGGTCGCTCGACATACGCGGCTTCCTCAGTGCCGACATCCACGAGTTGTTTCCCGAGGAGAAGCTGGACGCGGCCGAGCATGCCCTCGAACTGGTACGCGGCTGCGACCCGGCCGGCGTCGGGGCGCGCGACCTGCGCGACTGCCTGCTGATCCAGCTCGGGCGCCAGCCCGGCGACAACGCCTTCGAGATGATGCTGGTCCGCGAGCACCTCGATGACGTGCTCAAGAACCGCCTGCCGGTCATCGCGCAGAAGAGCGGTGCCGAGATGGAGCGCATCAAGGAGGGGGTCGAGGTCATCGCCAAGCTCGATCCCAAGCCGGGCCTGCCCTTCGCCCGCGCCGCCAACAGCTACGTCGTGCCGGATGTCGTGCTGGAGCGGGACGAGCGCGACGAGTGGGTGATCTCGATCCCCGACAACCGGATCCCCAAGATCCGCATGTCGGACGCCTACACCCAGCTCTACGAGGCGCCAGGGACCGAGACCCGCGACAAGGCCTACCTCAAAGAGAAGCTGTCGGCGGCGCGTTTCCTCATCGACGCGATCGCCCAGCGCCGCCGCACCCTGCTGAAGATCGTCACCGAGATCGTCAAGCACCAGACCGCCTTCCTCGACCACGGGGTCGAACACCTGCGGCCGCTGATGCGCCAGGACATCGCCGACAAGATCGGCATGCACGTCGCCACGGTCAGCCGGGCGGTGAAGGACAAGTACATCCAGACCCCGGTCGGCGTCCTGCCGCTGGCCACCTTCTTCAGCGGTGGCATCGCCACCCAGGATGGCAGCGAGGCGGAAAGCTCGCGTTCGGTCAAGCTGCGCATCCAGAAGCTGATCGAGACCGAGGACAAGAAGAATCCGCTCTCCGACCAGGAGATCGCCGACATCCTGGCCAAGGATGGACTCGACATCAGCCGGCGCACGGTGACCAAGTACCGCATCGCCGAGGGTGTGCCCAGCACGAGGCAGCGCCGTTCGTTCTGAGATTGCGCGGACGGAATTGCCTGGGCGCCCCGCCCCCTAGTCTGCCGTCATGGCGCAGCCCGAGCCCGAGACCGTCCATCGCATCACCATGCCGACGCTTGGCCCGGTTGCCGTCGAGATCGCCGCCACCGCAGCACTCGGGCGCAACGAGGCCATCGCCGCACTGAAGGCCATCCGTACCCGCGAGTTCGAGGCGCTGCATCGCCATCTCGTGGACCACATCAATGAGACCACCGGTCTCGACGTGGTGCTGATGATCGCGGCGCTGACCGATGCCATCGTGCGCGCCCTGGTCGAGCGGGCGATGCAACGTGTGGCGGCACCGGCCGACTGGGCCGAGCATACCGGCATCTTCGCGGTCGGCGGCTATGGCCGCGGAGAGATGAACCCGCACAGCGATCTCGACCTCCTGATGCTCGATGTGAAGCCTGGCATCGGCTGGGCCGACAAGGCCTGGGCCGAACTCAACACCATGCTGTGGGACGTGAAGTTCCAGGTCGGGGCCAGCCACCGCAGCGCCCCCGAACTGGCGCGCATCAGCGAGGAGGACTTCGTCACCGCCACGGCGATCATCGAAAGCCGCGGCGTGCATGCCGCGCAGGCCCCGGGCGCCGCGATGTCCGAGGTCCTCGCCCGCTTCCGCAAGCGGCGCGGCAAGGCCTTCCTCGCCTACAAGCTTGAAGAACTGGCCAAGCGTCGTGAACAGGCCGGCGCCTCGCTTTTCGTGATGGAGCCGAACCTCAAGAGCAATCCGGGATGTCTGCGCGACGTCCAGCTGCTGCGCAACATGGCCTTCCTGGCCTGCGGCAGCCGCAACCTGTTCGCCCTGGGCGAGCTCGACGGCATCTCGCGCGGCGACCTCTCGGGAGTGCTGGCGACCCACGACCACCTGCTGGAACTGCGCTCGCTGCTGCATTTCACGCATGGTCGCAAGCAGGACGTGTTCCAGCTGCCCGATCAGGTCAAGGTCGCCAAGATGCTCGGCTATGCCGACGTCTCGCGGCTGCGCGCGGTCGAGCATTTCATGAAGCGGCATTACGCCCAGGTGCGCCACGTGCATCAGGTGCTGGAACTGGCCGCCAGCCGGCTGGAGGCCAAGGGCTATCTCGGCATGCGCCTGGCGCCGCTGATCACCACGCGGCGCAAGTTGTGCGACGGCTTCGCGGTCATCGCCGAGCGCGTCTATCTCGCCGAGGACGCCTTCTGGCGCCAGCCGCACGCCGGCGCGCGGCTCATCGCCATGTGTCGCGCCGCCCAGCAGCGGCGGGCCCGACTGTCGGTCGAACTGCAGCGCGCCATCGCCGCCAATCTCCAGGTGATCGATGACGAGGCGCGCTGCGATCCGCTCGCGGTGCAGGCCTTCAGGGCGATCATCGGCGACCTCGGCTGCTGCCGGCAGATCCTCGGCGACATGCATGCCGCAGGCCTGCTTGGAGCCTGGTTGCCCGAATTCGGCCTGGTGGACTGCCTGATGCAGTTCGACTCGTGGCACCAGTACACCGTCGATGAGCACACCATCCTGGCGATGGGCAACCTCGATGCCCTGGCCAGCGGCCGGACTCCCGGACTGCCGCGCATGACGACCGTGTTCGCCTCGCTGCGCCGGGTCGATCTGCTGTCGCTTGGTCTGCTGCTGCATGACGTCGGCAAGTACATGGGTCGTGGGCACGTGGCGCGTGGCGCCATGATGGTCGAACCCGCCGCCCGCCGCCTCGGCCTGTCGCGCGATGACGAGGATCTGGTGCACTTCCTGGTCATGCAGCACGTAGCGCTCAGCGATGCCAGCCGCAAACGCGACTTCCGCGATCCGGCCTTCCTCAAGGCCTTTGCCGAACGCATGGGGACGCGCGAGCGCCTCGACTACCTCTACTGTCTGACCTGGGCCGACGCCAAGGCGGTCGGCGAAGGCGTGCTGACCGGTTGGCAAGAGGCCCTGCTGGGCGAGCTCTACGACGCAGTCTGCGCGCAGTTGGCCGGCCATCAGCCGGGTCTGGACCTGCATGCCAGGCTGTCCCAGGCCCTGATCACGGCCGGAGCCGCCCCCGAACAGGCCGAACGTCACCTGAGCGATCTCGGCGGCACCTACGAGCACCAGATCCCACCCGAGGAGGTGGTGCGCCATTGGCGTGTGCTGTCGGCCTGCGAGCGTGATGGTCTCGGCCTGCTGCATGAACTGCGCGACCGGCATGTGCACCTGACCCTCGCGCTGCCTGACCGCCATGCGCTGTTCAGCGATGTGGCGGCGACCCTCTCCGGCCACGGCTTCGACATCGTCGATCTGCGCACCTGGGTGACTCTGCGTGGCAAGGTCCTCTACACCATGCGTCTGGCCACGATCTATCCTGGACGCATGAACGAGGAGACCCTGTGGGCGAAGCTGTCCGCCGATCTGATCGCGGTCTCCAGCCAGCGCATCCAGGCGCGCACCCTGCTGGAGAAGCGGCGCGCGGCGGTGCGCACGGCCAAGGCTGCGGACAGCGGCTTCGAAGATCACGCGATCAAGATCGACAGCGCGACCAGCGCACGCTTCAGCATCGTTGACGTTGTGACCAAGGATGACGTCGGCCTGCTGTCGCGGCTGTGCGGCTCGATTTCCGGCCATGGCTGCGAGATCGGCTATGCCTGCATCAACACCATGGGGGACGTCGCCGTGGACGTCTTCTACGTCAGCAAGGATGGGCGGAAGCTCGGCGAGGATGAAGCCGAGGGACTGCGCCAGCACATGGTCACCAGCCTCGGCCTCGGTTGACGCTTCAGTCGAGATCCGGCGATGGCCAACAGCCACGGAGGCACAGAGTTCGGGTTTCGGCTCAGTTCAGCTTGACGATCGCGCCCTTGACCGCGAGGGGGCCGCTCGCCTCGAGGTTGACCAGGGCGCCCTTGGCGTTGAGCGGACCCTGGGATTCGAGGCTCATCATCGCGCCCTTGGCGTCGAACGAAGCCTGCGATTCGAGTTTCATTGTCGCGCCCTTGGCCTCGAAGCCCGCCTTGGCTTCGAGCTTGACGGTCGCGCTGCCGGTGATGGCGATTTCCATGCCGTCGATGGTGATCTTGCCGCTCGATTCCATGGTGATCGATGCCGAACCGCATTTCAGGACGAGTTTATTGGTTGCCTCGACCGCGATCTCGTCCTTGCCGGTAATGGTGATCTTGCCGGTGATCGTGGTATCGGATTTCCCCTCGGCCTTAACCTCGTGGTCCTTGGTGGCGACCAGGCTGAGCTTCTCGCTGCCCGACTTTTCGCTCAGGGTCAGCAGGTTGCCCGATTTCCCCTTCAGTTCGACCTGCTCTTCCCCGCTCTTGTCCTCGAACAGGATGTGATGTCCGCAGGCGGTGCGGATGATGCATTGCGTCTTGTTGGCTTCGGCGACCGGGCTGGGGTCGCTTTGGTTGGGCAGCGCACCAGCGATGATCGGCCGGTCGGGGTTGCCGTGCAGGTGGCCGATCAAGACCTCGGTATCCACCGGCAGCGGGAAGTGGATGCCCTGGGCGGGACCGGCGTAGGGTTGCGCCATGCGCGCGATGCGTTCGCCGGCGCTGTCATCGGCGGCCAGGAGCTTGACCTTATAGGATCCATCCAGGTAACCTTCGGTCTGCTGTCCGGCGGTGCCGGTGACCTTGGCCGGGACGAGCCCTGCAATCCGCGGCACAGGCGTACGCCGTTCTGGTGCCCAGGGCAGGGCGTCCGGCGGTACGGCGATGAAGGTGTTGCTATAGGCTGGCGGTCCCACGTCCTTATCTTCTGCGAGCGGGTCGGGATCGAGTTCGCCCACCTGATGGATGACCTCGATCAGCAGGCACTTGCCGTCGAATCCAGGCATGCCCTTGATGTCCACCCGGCGGCCGGCTTCGAGGACGACCAGGTCGGAGGCGCCGCGCAGGCGGGCCGAGGAGGAGGCCAACTGATTGCTGGCCGCCTTGGCCAAGCCGTCAGCGTGGTCTTGCGGCCGCGTTGCGCCGGCATCCACACGGTCGGCGAAGGCGAGCTTGCCGTTGGCGTGGGTCAGCGATTTCAGCAGACCAGCCGGAGCAACCGGTTTGGTGCCGAGATTGGTCTCCTTGCCGCGTTCCTCGTCATAGGCATAGACCGACACCGAACTCGGGATGGCCAAGACCTCAAGCTGGAGCCGGCTGAGGTTGACGTCGAGTTCGAGCGACACCCCTGCGTCCGGGAAGTGGTTGGTGGCGCTGCCGATCACCAGTTTGTGCGAGGATTGGGTCACGTCGAACCAGTAGCTGAACCCCTCTTGTTCGAGCAGGCGGGAGACGAAAGCCAGGTCGCTCTCCTCGTACTGGGTGATGTGGGCATGTACGATGCTGGAACTCGCGTTCATGGTGCAGTTCAGGCTCCAATCGAGGAGCACCTTCTTGACTGCATCGGTGATCTTGTGGTTCAGGAAGGTCCGGGTCTTCCGGGAATGCGCCAACGTGCTGAACTTGGGGGCGACGTTCAGCTTCCAGATGCAGGCGGCGCCCCACCCGCCTCCGTGGACCGTGGCTCCGACCACCTGGCCATGGAAGTGCCGTTTGCCGCCATTGAGTTCGATGGTCAACCCAACGTCCCTGTGCACCATCCGGGCGATCCCTTCGGGGGTCAGCCGATTGGCGTATTCCGCCCGCAGGGCGATCTCGATTGCGAACGGTTCGGATATCCGTTCGACGACCCGGACGCCGACGATGCCGGCATCGGACAGGACCTGGCCGTCAATCCGCAGAGCAACTGTGAGCGCATGCATGGTCCGGATCACCCCCGAGGCGAGTCTGTCAGGGGCGGTGGGGTGGTCCATCCTCCGACCTCCGCTCCTGCACAGGCGGTGGACAGGCCTGGCAACCATCGCAACGGATCCGAACTGTCCGGGCAACAGGAAGCAGCCTGGAAAAGCACTTGCGGGTAGGTCGGGCGGCTTCAAAACGCCTCGGAGTCCAGGCCGGGCCAGACGTCCGGTTCCGACCCAGGGCTATGCCACCTATGCGCACCACCGTCCTTCTGCTGTCCCTCGCCTGCCTTTTCTTGGTCGGTTGCAGCGGCCCTCGCCAGGTGAATCTGCCGGTTCGCGGCGTGGCTCCACTCAATCCGAACGACGCCCAGGAATCGACCCCGGTCGATGTCCGCGTGTGGCCACTCGCCGCTCCCGATCGCTTCCGTTCGGCCACCGTGGACCAGTTGTGGACCGATGCCAAGGGGGTGTTGGGTTCCGACCTGCTTGGAGAATTCCGCGTTTTCACCGTATTCCCTGGCAGTTCTGGCGATCCGGTGGTCGAGCAGCGACTCGAGGTGCCTGGTTCGACCGCCTTCCTCGGCGTCCTGGCGATGTGCCAGCGCAGCGATGCGCAGGACCAGCGCGCGACGGTGGTCGCGATCGACGAGGCTGAGAAGCTCGGCCTGATCCTTACGGGATTCTCGGTCCAGCTCGTCACCCCCGCCACCCCCTGACCGACGCAGGAAGTCCGACATGGACCATGTGCAACGCGTCCTGTGGCATGAGGGGATGTTCATCACCCCCAACCACTTCCAGCAGGCCGACCGCCATGCCGAGTCGGTGTTGCATCGCGCCCTGCGCGCGGTCCAGCCGACCTTGCGTGGGCTGACCGATCTGGAGGTGGACCGGGATGCGCTCGGCACCGGCTCATTCGCCTTGCGCAGCTGCGCGGGCGTCATGCCGGATGGCACGGTGTTCGCCATGCCCGAGGCCGACGAGCTGCCGCCGTCGCGCCCCTTCGAACAGGCTTTCACCTCGGACCGTGACCGTCTCGGCATCCTGCTGTGCCTGCCCGACCGCCGTCCCGGCCTCGCCAGCAGCGATGATCCATCGCGGCCGTCGCCCACTCCGGTGCGCTACAAGCGCCGCGGGGTGCGGGTACGGGACGAGGTGCACGGTGGAAGCGAACGCGAGATCCCGGTCGGTGTCTGCTCCTTCTCGCTGCGCTTCGATGGCGAAGCCGTCGAGGGCCAGGTCAGCTTGCGTATCGCTGAACTGGTGCGTTCGCCCAGTGGTGGATTCGCCGTGTCCGAGGACTTCGCCCCCACCGCCTTATGCTGGGGCGCAACCCCGCCGGTCGGCCGGCTGCTCAAGCGCATGGTGGATATCTGCTGCGCCAAGGCCGGCGATCTCGCCGCCCAGCGTCGTCAGCGCACCCAGGGCATGGTCGAGTTCTCGGTCTCCGAATCGGCCAACTACCTGCTGTTGCACACCCTCAACGGCGCCATACCGGGCCTGATGCACCTGGCCGCCAGCCCGCGCGCCCATCCTGAACTGGTCTGGCGTGAACTGGCCCGGCTGTGCGGGGCGCTGCACACCTTTGCGGCCGATGGCCATCCGCGTGAGGTCTCACCGTACCGCCACGACGATCTGACAGCGACCTTCGCCGGCCTGGATGCCCGCCTGCGTGCCCTGCTCGACACCAACATCACCGCCCGTTATGTGCCGATCGCCCTGGCCCGTGGCGGCAACGGCGTATGGACCGGCCGGGTGCCGGAATCCGTGCTTGATGCGCACCGTTTCTACCTGTCGGTGCAGAGCAGCGCGGCGGCCGAGAAGGTCAGCCTGCAGACTCCGGCCAAGGCGAAGGTCGCCTCTGCCGGCAAGGTCCCGTTGCTGGTCGCCCAGGCTCTCAAGGGCCTTGGCCTGACCTACCTGTCGGTGCCGCCCGGCGAGATCCCCGCCCAGCCCGGCTGCAGCTACTTCGAGGTACAGCGATCGGGAGATGAGTGGCAATCGATCGTCGATGCGCGCAGCATCGGCGTCTATCTGCCGCCCGACTTCACCGACCTGAAGATGGAATTCATGGCCGTCAAAGAATAGGTCCGAGGCTCGCCCCGACCCCTGTCCACGCTGGAAACGCCGTGTCCCAACCCTCTGCCGACGCTCCCCAAGTCTCCAACCAGGTCGGATCGCTGGTCGAACTCGCCGCTCCGATCGCCAAGTTGGTTGCCGACCTGTCCGGTGATCAGCCGCCCCAGGATGCCGAAGCCCTGCGCTCGCGCTTCGAGGACGTCTTCCGCAGCTTTGAAAGCCGGGCGATCCGGGCCGGCTATACCGAAGGCGAGACCGCCAGCGCCAAGTACGCCTTGGCCGGCACGGCCGATGAGGCGATCCTGCTGTCCAATCTGCCGCTCAAGGATGAGTGGCTGGGGCGCCCCTTGCAGATGATCTTCTTCGACGACTTCTCCGCCGGCGAGACCTTCTATGAGAAGCTCGACGCGGCCCGCACCAACCGGACGCCTCGCGCCGCCGAGGTGCTTGAGGTGTTCCACCTCTGCCTGGCGCTCGGCTTCAAGGGCAAATATGGCGATGCGCGTGGGGCGGAGCGCCGTCGCGTGCTGATGGATGCGGTATCCGGAGAGATCAATCAGGCGCGGGGGGTGTCGGCGGAGAGTCCCCTCTCGCCGGCCGGACTGCCGGGCGAGACCGGGGCCGCCGCCCCAGGCCGCATCGGTTTCCTCACCGGCGGGCCGATCTGGCTGGTGCCCCTCGCCGTCATCGTCGTGCTGATGATGCTGCTCATCGTCTATGGGGTGCGCAACGACAGCGGCCTGTCCGACATTCCGGCGCATGATGCCGCCGCAGGAGCCAAGCCGTGAAGAGCAAGGACCTGATCATCCTGGCGATCATCATCGCGCTCACCGGCGGCATCTACTTCGGTGGCCACCAGGTCGGCCTGCCACGCACCTGGGTCATGGTCATCGCCGGCTGCGTCCTGCTGATCGGCATCATCGTCTGGCTGGTCACCATGATCCTCTCCTTGCGCCGGGCAGGGCGGATCGAAAAGGACATGAAAAAGGCCGATGCCGGTCCCGGAGCGGCGGTCGCCGCCGCTGGCGGCCAGGCTGAGATGCACGAACAGTTCGCCAAATACCTGGCTGCGCTCAAGGCCTCGCCGGTGGGCAAGTCGGCGCTGGTCGAACTGCCCTGGTACCTCGTCATCGGTGCGCCGGGGTCTGGCAAGACCACCGCCCTGCAGGAGAGCGGCCTGGCCTTCTCTACCATGGGACATGGCCTGCGTTCGATCCGCGGCGTGGGCGGCACGCGCAATTGCGACTGGTGGTTCGCCGACAACGCCATCCTCCTCGATACGGCCGGACGCTACACCACCCAGCCCGAGGATCACGGCGAGTGGCTGTCCTTCCTCGACCTGATCCGCGAATCGCGCGGACGCCGGGCCTTGAACGGCATCATCGTCACGGTGTCGGTCGGTGACCTGATCAAGGGCGATCCCGCCTCCATCGCAGCGGTGGTGCGTCCGATCCGCGAGCGCATCATCGAGGTCAGCAACCGGTTGAAGCTGGTCCTGCCCGTCTACGTGGTGTTCTCCAAAGCCGACCTGATCGGCGGCTTCAAGGACTTCTTCGCCGGTTACAACCGCACCGCCCGCGACCAGGTGTGGGGCGCGACCCTGCCGGTCGCCGAGCGGCGTCCGGCCCGCGAGGTCTTCGCCGAGCGCGTCACGACGCTGCTCTCGGCGCTGCAGGCCCGCCGCACCGTGGCGATCTCCTCGGGCACGCGGACGACCGCGCAGCTCGCCAAGCTGACCCTCATGCCAGGCAACTTCAGCGCCCTGCAGAAGTGGTTCGGCGAGTTCATCGGCGAACTCTTCGCCCCCATGCCCCTGGCCGACCAGCCGCTCTTCCGCGGCTTCTATTTCACCAGCGGCATCCAGGTGCCGCGGCCCGGCGAGCGGGCGAGCGAGGCGGTCGCCGCCCCGGCCTCGGCGATGCCCAGCCAGGAGCAGGTCGATGCGTCCCGCGCCAAGGACATGAGCATCTTCTTCCTGCCGGGTGCGGACGCCCCTCCGGCAGGTTCCGATGCCGGCGACAGCCGACGCGGCCTGTTCCTCAAGGATCTCTTCGCCCGCGTCATCATCCCCGACCGGCATCTCGCCGGCATCCCCGGCCCGCTGCTGCGTCGCGCCCGGCTGGTGCGCATGGTTGCGGTGTTTGGTTCGCTCGCGGTCGGCATCGTGCTGTTCACCATGCTGACCGGTCGGCACATCCGTGACCAGCAGCTCATCGGCCGCGCCGTGGCCGCGGGTCAGGCGCTGGCCGCCGACCCCGCTGGCAAGGGTGCCGGCGAGGCCGTCGCCGCCGTCGAGCAGGCCCGTTCGGTCATGGCTGACGCCATCGTCCATGGCGGCGGCACTGGCCGGGCCGTCATCGAACGCCTTGATCCGCTGTATGGCTCCCGCATCGCCACGTCGTTCATCGCCCCGGCTGCAGCGAAGATCGGACGCGAGCTTGATGATCTGCGCCGCTCCGAAGCCAAGGATGCGACGACCTACGACCGCATCTTCGATCTGTTCCGCGCCTACCAGATGCTTGGCGGGTCGATTGCTGCTGATCGCCAGCTGCTCGAGCGGGTGCTGATCGACGAGGGTCGCTGGTTCACCGCTGCTGGCGGCACCCCCAGCGACAGCGATGTGCGCACAGCCAAGGCCCACCTCGCCCTGATCGCGGCGGCCGGATCCAGTGCCAAGGGCTGGCAGGCTCGGATCGAGCCCCAACTCGTCGAGCGGGTGGAGAACAGCCTGGGCGGGGCCTTGTGGATCCAGCAGAGCTTCACCGACACCATCGCCTCGTTGCAGAGCGGTGCGCCGATCGGTCGCGAGCGGGTCGTTTCCGGGCCGCTGCGCGACCTGGTCGAGATCGACGCCGGAGTCCCGTCTCTGTTCACACCTGAAGGCTGGGAGGGGACCTGGCAGCCGGCGATGGCGGAAAAGGCCAACGCCCTCCGGTCGCGTTATGCCGGCATCAAGATCGACCGCACCGTCGATGAGATCCGGGGCCGTCTGCGTTCCCTGTTCGCCCGCGAATACAACACCCGCTGGCTGCGTCTGATCGCCTCGATGCGTCCGGCCGCCTTCGCCGACCTGTCCCAGGCCTCGATCCGCCTGCGCCAGTTCGCCAGCGAGGATTCGCCATACCGTTCGCTGGTGCGCAACCTCGGGGAATTCGCCCGCCTCGAGTTCGATGATCCCGAGGTCCGCGTCCTGCTGCCGGTCGATCTGGCGTGGGTCGATGACGGGTTGAAGGCGATGATCGAACTGCAGGGTCAGATCGACCGCTTCCTGCAAGGCACCCAGGCCGGCTCACGCGGCAAGGACGCGGCCCGGCTCGCCGAGCTGTGCAGCGCCGCCGACAAGGCCAAGGCTGCCTTCGCCGCAGCGGCAGGACGGATCGACAACGAGCAGGCGAGGACGGCCGCCGCCACCTGCCTGGGTAACATCCTCGACGCCGTGCATCGCGCCTTGGCCGCAGACCTCGGCAGCGAGATCGATCGCGCCTGGGCGGCCGAGGTGGCCAAACCCTTCGCAGAGCAGCTGGCTGGCAAGTATCCCTTCGATCCCGCCGCCGCGCCAGAGGCCCCGCTGGGCCCCGTGGCCAAGCTGTTCAACCCCAAGAGCGGGGCGCTGTGGGCGCGGGTCGCGGTGATCGAACAGTTGCGACAGATGCGTTTTGCTGGCAAAGAGCTGCTGCCGACCTCTCTCGACTACCAGCGTCTCCTGGAACCGGCCCGCCGCTTCCGCGACGCCTTCTTCGCGGGCGGAACCGAGGATCCGGCATTGAACTTCACCCTGACCCTGGTGCAGCGCGAATCGGTCAAGGATATGAGCGTCGCGGTCGGCAAGCAGAGCTTCGGCCTCTACGACCGGCCGAACCGGCGCTACCGTTATGAATGGAAGAATGCCGATGCCGGTGGCTCGAAGGTGTCGCTGAACCTCGCGACCGGCCAGTGGATCACCAAGGACTTCCCCACCCCGGGCTGGGGCATCCTGCGCATGTTCCGCGATGCGGGTGCCACCGTGCGTCCGGAAGGGGGGCTGTCCCTGACCTGGATCTTCCAACATCAGGGCAAGGAATTCCGGGGCGGCGGCGTGCTCGAGGACAGTGCCCTCGAGGCGCTGATCACCGGCGATGCGCTGGTCTCGCTCATTCCTCCGGCCCGGGTTTCGCCCTGACGCCATGGCATTCCCGCAGATCGGCTATTTCGGCAAACTGCCCTGGCATGGGGACTTCCTGCGGGAAGCCCCGGCTTCGGCCCCCATCGACCTGATCGACGCCTGGCTGGCCCAGGCGCCGATCGGTCCTCCTGGCCCAGCCAGCGCCGCCTTCGATGCGGCTGGTCCGGCCATGGCCCTGGTCCGGGCCCGCGGCTGCTGGTGGGCCCTGTGCCTCTTTCCCAGCCGCGATGCGGTCAACCGTCGCTTTCCGTTCTGCGTTTTTGCTGGCCTGCCAGAGGAATCTTTCTCGGGCGAAGTCGGCCTGCTGCCCTCGGCCTGGACGCCGTTCCTGATCCGTTGCATGCAGCAGGGTGCGCGTGGCTGGCCGACCAGCCAGGCTGCCCTGCATGACGCGGTCGCCGCCTGCGGTCAGGAGATCGATGTGGATGGCGAAGAGCGCCGCCTGGTCGATCGGCTGGCCGATCACAGCACCGAGTCCTGGCTGCGCGCGTCGCTCGGGGCCGCCAACGACCAGCGTCGCCAGGGACTCTGGGCCGATCTGGTCGAATTGGCCCGGGATCCGCAGTTGGCCACCGGTCTCATCCTGCGTCCCATGGCGCATCAGGTCCACCTCGCCTTCGTGCTGATGCTGCAACGTCTCGCCGGCAACGAGGGTTGTGCCCCGGTGTTCATCGGCCTGCACCCGGGCAGTCCTCATGACCAGGCGAGTTCCACGATCCTGTGGGGGCGTCCGACGGCCGCCGAGTGCCTTGCCGCCTTGTGGCCATCGATGCCGGGCGCCGCGCTGACGCGCATCCACGATCCGGTGCAGCGCCCGGGAACCTTCGGCGACCCGAGCGCGGTCCCCGCGTCGCTGGATCAGCCAGGCGCTTCGCTGCGCGACCTGCTGCATGACGTCGGCAGCGCCACCCGCCGTTTCCGCCGCACCCGCTGATTCACAGGAACCCCCATGCCTGACGCCGATACGCTCAACCAGATCGCGAGCCAGCCCATCCCGGGCGACAGTCCGACCGGCATCTCCGTCCGCTATGAGGAGGCCTTCGCCCTGCTCGAGGCTGAGATCGGCAAGCTGGAGAACCCGGCCGGAGGCGAGGTCGATTGGCGCCAGGTCGAGGTCGGGTGTGCCGAACTCCTGGTCGGCAAGACCAAGGATGTGCTGCTCGCCGTGTGGATGGCGCGGGCGATGCTGCATCGCCAGGGGCTGCCCGGACTGGCGGCGGGCATCCAGGCGACGCGCGGCATGTTCGAGCATTTCTGGGAAGGACTGCACCCGCAACGCATCAAGCCCCGTCGCGGGGCGCTGAGTTGGCTGGGTGACAAGCTCGAAACCGTGATCGACGATGCCCAGCTTGCCGCCGACCCGGCCGGAGCGGCGCTCTGCGTCAGCGAGATCGAGGCCGTCGTCGCCTGGTCGGCCGATCGTTTCGAGGGTGAGGATTGCGGACTGCTTGGCCTGCTGTCGCGGCTGCGTTCCGCTCCTCAGCCGGCCGCCACCGAGAGCGTAGCCGAAACACCGGCTCAGTCGTCTCAGTCCGCTGCCGAGGGCACCGGGGGATCCGGTCCGGTAGGCGCGGGCGGGCCGCTGGCCAACCGGGCCCAGGCTGTTGCCCGGCTCAAGGAACTCGCCACCTGGTGGGCCAGGCATGAACCGTCGAGTCCGATGGTGCCGCTGCTCAATCGGGCGGTCCTCTGGAGCGAAGCTGATTTCCAGGCGGTGTTCTCACAGATGCTACGCAACCGCAGCGACGCCCGGGATTACATGTGGGATGTCCTCGGCATCGTCGAGCCGCCACCGGCCTGAACTCAAGGCAGGCAGTTTCGGCCCTTCACATCCTCCCACCCATGGGATAGCATGCCCACATGGCAGCCGGTACCAGCAAGAACGTAGCTTTCATCGCAACCCTCGCTGTGATGATCCCCATCCTCGTGGCAATGTGGTTCGCCGCCCCGATGTTCCTGCCGATGTTCCTGTGGACCAAAGTTGACCTCAAGGCCATCTCGGCGACCAGCTCGCTTCCCGAGACCTCCTTGGCCACCAAGTTCGCTTTGAAGGTGCGCTACAATCCACGTGGCGAGGGTGATCCGTTGCCCTGGCAGATCATGGAAAGCACGCCAGCATTCTCCGAGGTCTATCCCCAGGCAGAGGACGAAACCCAGGTGCTGGTACGTTGCACCTTCGTGAGCGCCAACGACGGCCAGCCACCCTCGACCGCGTTCATCAACTCCACCTTCAAGGATCGTTACTTCAAAGCCAAGGGCCTGCGTCTGCCGCCTGGCACCCTCGGCTTCAACGCCAAGAGGACCGTGGTGATCTATGACCGCATGGATCTGGAGAAGATGGACATCAGCAGTGCCGATAGTTATCAGCGTACCGTATCGGGTTGGGAAAACGACGATCTCTGGACCGAGCGTGATGACGGTTGGACGGCGCCAGGCGCCCCCTGAGCGGACTCAGGCGAGCAGTTCGTTGATCTCCTCCGGCTTGTGCCGGACGCCGACGAAGAAGGGGCCGAACTCGGCGTACCAGGCGCTGGCCGGGTCATAGCGCATCTCGGTGACCAGCTTCTTGAACACCATCGGGTCATCGGCGTGCAGGCTGACACCCCACTCCCAATCATCGAGGCCGATCGCGCCGGTGACAACCTGCACCACCTGATCGCGGTATTTCGAACCGACCGTGCCGTGGCTGCGCATGAAGGCGCGGCGTTCATCGCCGGTCAGGGCGTACCAGTTCTTGGTCTCACCACGGCGTTTGCTCATCGGATAGAAGCAGATGTGGCTATGGCCTGGAATCTTGCGGAACAGACGATCCTTGAGCAGTTCGGTATGCTTGGCCAGTTCGGTCTGGTAGATCGTTTCCCAATCCGGCGAAGTCGGGTTGAGGCCCCGTTGGGCGAGCTGGCGACGGGCCATGGCTGTGGCTTCGTAGAGCCCGAGTTCGATGACCGACAGGAACGAATAACCGGGCTTCAGATAGTCGTGCAGGCGCAGGCGCCGGAAGGACAGTTCGACCTGGTCGAGGGCGCCAACGCTTTCTCGGTAGTGCAGGAACATCAAGTCGGCCTTCTGGCCCACGATGCTGAACAGGGCCGAATCACCGTGCTCGGTCTCCTGGGCACGATCGAGCCAAGCCCTGGCCTCCTCGATGATGTCGTTGCCGGCGGGGCAGGCACGCCAACGCGGCCAATCGACGACGTAGCAGTCATGGAGGACGTACCAGCCCTCTTTGGTCTGGGGCACTTCGATCGGGGCTTCGCTCATAGGGGGGAGACCTTATGAGGCTGTCCGGGACCGGAAGAGCAGAATCCCCGGGCTGGGACTGGCGGTGCGACGGCCGTTACCATTCTATCGGTCCAAGAATGGAGTGTCCTGATGGCCTCGCGCCGCACCGCAACCAGCGTTGAATTCATCAATTTTGAGGGAATCCGCATCGAATATTCGGGTGACGGATGGCGACTTCTCAATGCCCGGACCTTCGGTGAGGCGGCGTTGGCCAAGGCCCGCCTGTTGGTCGAGAAGGCCGAGGCTGTCGAATTCCCGATCGATCCGGATCGGCTGGAGCCGCCGACCCGGCTCGAGATCGCGGAATACGTCGCCAAGAAGCTGCAACTGCGGATCACACATCGGCGCTTCAAGCAACGGTGAATGGAGGAGGGGCGAACATCACCAGACGAAGAAACCCTTGGAGTATCCAAGGGTTTCTTCGTCTGGTCGGGTTGACTGTCTGGACTTCAAACCGGCGGCGCCAGCCGCCCGACCGCCGAGCCCTGGTTTGCGGATATAATGGGCGAAGCCCATCCGCAAAACATCCTGGCCGCCTGCGGCCAGGATGAAGGGCGACAAAGGTCGCGGGGGCCGGGGGCAGAGCCCCCGATGCAAAATGGTCGG
>JFJP01038123.1_pt1 | contig 19506 bp, 21 predicted proteins | sample 431651 | NCBI WGS metagenome assembly JFJP01 (sample SAMN02602958, study PRJNA72255) | Microbial mat metagenome, whole genome shotgun sequencing project. | biome: fresh water; feature: sink hole; material: water; isolation source: purple microbial (photo- and chemosynthetic) mats found in...
TTTTTCTTGAGCTTGTTCTGTTCACTGAATCTTTTCTTTTGCTCTTCCACATCCGTCAGTTCATTAAAGCAATTACACAGCTCCACTCCATTAATATAAACTTCAAAACGCTCACACACGCGGGGGTCTTGCGTTTTCAGTGTGGAGAGTGCGCTTAAGGGGGCCGGAAATTCATGGATCATTAGCAAAGGAATCTTCGCAATCTCGGGTTCAATTTTATTTAAGTACAATAAAAAGAAATAATCATCCCATTCAAGTTCCACTTCTGGAACCGGGACGTCGGGAAATTGCTTGAGTAGTTTTTTGATGGAAGGGACATCAAGATACTGAAGAATATCAATCTGAAGAATTTCTTGAAATAATTCCTGCATGGTTTTCTTCACCATCATTTTATTTTTTAATTCTTTGCGAACGGGGAGTTTGGAGTTCAGACAAAACTGAATCAACTCTTCCACGTCGCTCATGATTTTTTCATAGCGCGCATGCTTGCGGTACCACTCCAGCATCAGGAATTGACTGCGGTGAATGGGTGAGTCGGGTTCATCGCGGAAACAATAAGAAATAGAAAACAGAGTATCAATTTTTTCTTCCGGTGACGCCAGAAGCTCTTTCAAGCAAAACTCGGGCGAGGTGTGCAGATACTTTGGAGTGATTTTGTTTTTTACAACTGAGTGCAACTGAAACGGGTGGATATGGACTTCCATGCCGGGATTTTCAACGGCCGGTGGAGTTAAAACGTCCAAAAAACCTTGTTGGGTAAAGAAGTTTCGAATAAGCTGAATCAGCTCAAACTGGTAACGTAAACGCATGGATTTTCACCGTATAAAAAATGTTCTTTTTCAGCATACTCTGACAGATTCCGAGTGGAAAGGAGCCGTGCTTTTTTTGTGTAACGAAGAGCATATTTTTCTTATTAAACGAGCTGAGGGGATGCCTACTCATGGCGGCCAAATCGCGTTTGTGGGCGGTCACAAAAAACACACGGAACTAAATCCTTGGGATGTCGCCCAGAGAGAATTTGAAGAAGAAACCAATCATGATCGAAGTTGTATTGAGTATTTAGGCTGCTTGCCGGTGGTGATGACGGCGAGACTTCAGCCCATTATCCCAGTGGTGGCCAAGCTCGCGATGCCAACCGCTCAGTTCCTCGAAGAAGTTAAAAGTAATGGAGAGTGGGACGATATTCTCGCTTATCCCTGGGACGAACTCTTGAAGGAAGAAAATTGGGAGTACGCTTGGCGCCATGGCCAGGAGAGCAGTGCTGTGATGTTTCATCCCATTAAATCCGGGAGCTACTTGCCCTTGGATAAAAATGTTAAGCAGCACCTGTTGTGGGGGGCGACCGCCCATATGGTTTGGAATTTCTTGAGGCTTTACTTTAATAAGTGATTTCAACCTGGCACCTTTTTGTAGTTGTACTGAATTTTCTCATCCGATATAATTTAAATATCAGGTGGGAATGTGGTGATGCACATTCCCTAAAACCCTCTAGATTAATCTCAAAATTGCAATCACTTGCAACAAGAGAATAATCAGAGAAAGTAACCTGATAATGTCATCCATGATGTCCTTTTGTAAAAGGGCCCCTTCATTGGGGCTTTTTTATTTCAGGACGAAAAATGAATACACGTCCCTCCAGATGAAAGAATTAAGCCAAATTAAAAAATTTCAAGTGAATGAATTTACAGATGCTTTACAACGAAGCAGCAATTTTTTTACCTAGTAGAAATGGTAATTGTGATGATAAAAATGTCCAAATTTTAAAAGGCTAATATGGACTCGTTAAATATTCTTATCGTTGGTGCTCTTGTTGTCGTAGCAGTTATTGTTCTTTTTTTGGTTTTTAAGAAAAAGCCGAAGATTGAAAAACCAGTCATCGAACAAAAAGAAATCACCCCAGTTGTCCCTCGGCCTGAAGTGGTGGTGGCGCCAAAAGTTACCTGGAAAGATCGTCTAACACTTGGTCTTGAAAAATCCCGCTCTGAAGTTTGGGGAAAAATTGGCCAGCTTTTCTCAAGCGGTACACCTTCCCTGGATGAGATTGAAGAAATTCTTTATACAGCAGATATCCCAACGGGTCTGGTGCAAGAGCTACTCGCGAAACTTGAAAAAGAAGGTAAAGGAAAATCTTCCGATGAGATTCAGAAACTAGTTTATGGTTTCATGAAAGAGAAGATGGGTCCGATCCAGGAAAATATTCATCAAGATGTTTTTACATTTGATAGCTCAGTTAAAAAGACGAGAGTCTTTATGATTGTGGGTGTGAACGGCGCTGGTAAGACAACCACTATTGGAAAACTTTCCACAAAACTGAAGTCTCAAGGGGCCAAAGTTATTGTGGGAGCTTGTGATACTTTTCGAGCTGCTGCCGTTGATCAATTGCAGGTTTGGTGTGACCGGGCCGGTGTGGACATGGTCCGCGCTAAAGATGGGGCCGATCCAAGTGGCGTGGCTTATGACACAGTTGCTAAGGCGTTTAGTGAGGGCTACGATTATTGCCTGATCGATACTGCCGGAAGACTTCATACAAATCAGAACTTGATGGATGAGCTTACAAAAACCAAAAGAGTGATGAGTAAAATTAATGCAGATGCTCCTCAGGAAGTTCTGCTGGTTTTAGATGCTATTACGGGTCAAAATGCTTTGAAGCAAGCTCAGGAATTCAACAAGGCGCTTCAACTTACTGGAATTATATTTACCAAATGCGATGGTTCGGCCAAAGCGGGAAGTGCTGTGGGAATTGTGGACCATTTGAAAGTCCCAATTACTTATATCGGAGTGGGCGAATCAGTCGATGATTTGCAGCTCTTTGATCTCGAACTTTATCTCAAAACTTTGGTTGGTCTCGAAGCTACTTAAGCTATCGAAATAACAAAGATCTTCCCGTGGTGATTCGTTGACTTTTATCGGGTTGTCACCTACCTTATTCTAATGACCCAAATGAGTCAGGACATAGAGTACAATGTGCTAGGTTGTAAGGTTCGGGTGCGCCCGGATCAAAACGAAACTAACAATGCTAAGGCAGTGGTGGATTTGATTAATGCTGAAATTCAGCAACTCAAAAACAGTCGACCACAGCTTCGAGATACAGATGTTGCAGTTTTAGTTGCTTTAAAAGTAGCGACTGAAAAAATGCAACTTGAAGATGAATACAAACAAAACATCTTTAAACTGGAAGAATCTCTCGAAACTGCGCTTCAGGCATTAAACGTTGAAACGAATTAAGTTGTGGGAAAAGATATTCTTCGAAGTGAACTGCTAAGAAGTTTAACCGCCCTCTCAAATGATGAGATTCAAAGTTTAAGTTTTTCAGTTACCAATCAGATCATCAAACTCCTAAAAATGTTTCCTGAACTCACGTCGCAAATTGGCGCTGGTTATTTGCCGCTTGAGGCAGAGATCGCTCCGGTTTATCAGGCATTGCTTCATGCAGTTCCTGTAACTCTGGCCTACCCGATTAAAAAAGGGGATGCCATGGGTTTTGCGATACCGGACGGGATGCCTCGTGGAAGAATATGGCTGGAGAAGCCTTACCATGAAGTTAAACCGGATTGGCTTTTTGTCCCAGGCGTTGGTTTTGGTCTGGATGGAAAAAGATTGGGGAGAGGCAGAGGTTATTATGACCGCTACTTCGCAGACTCTGGGGCGCTTAAAATTGGGATTGCCTGGAGTGGACAGCTGAACGAAAAAATACCTGTGGAAAGTCACGACTGCCACATGGACTTTATAATAACTGAAAAATTTTGCTGGGATGTTAAACAGCAAGTTAAGTTTTAAGGGGATAACTAATGAATCCAATGATGATGGCCATAGTTGGTGTAATCGCGGGAGCAGTCGCTGCTTTCGTAGTATTAAACATCAAAAATGCTGCCGCCCAAAAATCAAAAGAAAGTGGAGCTCAGGACATTTTAAAGAAGGCTGAAGCTGAAGCTGAAGAAGTTCGTAAGCGTGCTCAGAACGATGCTAAAAATATCGTTCGTGAAGAACGTAACCAGGTCGATCATGAACTTGAGAAGAAGAAAAAGCATCTGACTGATTTTGAGCGCGGACTGACTAAAAAAGAAGTCGCTCTTGAGCAGAAAACTGAGCAGACTCAGAAAGAAGCTGAAAGAATTAAGGCTAAAGAAACTGAAATTGATACGCGCGTTCAGAAGCTTGATACTGAGATTAAAAAGAACGTTGAAATTCAAGTTGAGCTTGGTAACAAACTAGAACAAGTTTCTGGTTTGACTAAAGATCAGGCTAAAGCTGAATTGATTGCCGCTGTTGAAGAAGAAGCTAAAGTTGATGCGGCTAAAAGAGTTAAGCGTATTGAAGAAGAAGCTAATGAAGAAGCTGAAAAACGCGCCAAGAGAATCGTAGGAATTGCGATTCAGCGTTTTGCTGGTGAATATGTGGCCGAACAAACAATCTCGTCTGTAGAAATTGCAGATGATGGTGTTAAAGGTCGTTTGATTGGTCGTGAAGGTCGTAACATTCGTGCTTTCGAGCAGATTTGCGGCGTAGATTTAATTATCGATGATACTCCGGGGATCGTAACGATTTCGTCATTCAACGTAGTTCGTAAAGAAATCTCTCGTATGACGATTGAGCGTTTGATTGCTGATGGTCGTATTCACCCGGCAAAAATCGAAGAATTCTACGATAAATGTAAGCATGAATTTGAGTCTCGCCTTCGTGAACTTGGTGAGAAAGCTCAGATGGAAATTGGTGTGCATGGTATGCACCCGGAAATTCTGAAATTGATTGGTGCCCTTAACTGGCGTACTTCATATACTCAAAACCAATATCAGCACGCTTTGGAAACATCATTCCTTGCTGGTAACATGGCCGCTGAACTTGGACTTAACGTTAAGCAGGCTCGTCGTGCAGGTCTTATTCACGATATCGGTAAAGTTCTTGATGCTTCGGCTGAAGGCTCACACGCTGTTATTGGAGCTGACTTTGCTAAGAAATACGGAGAGTCTCCGGATATCGTTCACGCGATCCGCGCTCACCATGATGATGAAAAACCTGAATCAATCCTTGCTCACTTAGTTGCTGCCGGTGATGCTCTTTCTGGAGCTCGTCCTGGTGCTCGTAAAGCATTGAAAGAGTCTTATGTTTCTCGTCTTTCAGACATTGAAAAAATCGTTAATAGTTTTGAAGGTGTTCATAGATCTTATGCTATTTCTGCTGGTCGCGAAGTTCGTGTACTGGTTGAGAATGAAAAAGTTTCTGATGAGCAAACGATTATGCTTTCACGTGATATTGCCCGCAAAATTGAGCAGGAAATGTCTTACCCTGGAACAATTAAAGTTTCAGTGATTCGTGAAACACGCGCTGTTGGTATCGCTAAATAATTCAAACTCTGAGGAGAAATCATGGAAAAGTGTGCACTTGTCACTGGTTCCTCCTCAGGTCTTGGCCTTGAAATATCTAAATTTTTAATCAATTCAGGTTATACCGTTTTTGGTGGATCTCGCTCAGGTACAGATCTTGAACATGAGAACTTCTATGATGTTGAACTCGATTTAACCTCGGAAGATTCTGTTGAAGAGTTTTTTGAAACTGTTCGTGAGTTTACTTCCAAGCTAGATCTGGTAGTGAATAACGCCGGGATTTGTGAGATGGCACCACTTGCTGACACAAGTCTGGAGCAGTTTGAACTTCACCTCGCGACTAATACTGTTGGTCCATTTTTGTTGTTTAAAAATATTGAACCGTTTTTGATTAAGAATGAATCCCACATCATTTCGATTCTTTCTACAGCTGCAAAGTACGGCTATCCCAATGTGAGTGCTTATAACGCATCTAAATTTGGCCAGCTGGGCTTCCTGGAGAGTTTGAAAAAAGAGTGGAAGGAACACAAGATTCGTTTCACTAATTTATTTCCCGGAGCGATCGATACTCCATTGTGGGATAAAATGGGAACTAAGTTTTCTCGCGATAAAATGCTTAACGCATCTGATTTCATGAGTGTCTTTGAATTCGTAGTTAATGCGCCTTCAACGATCCAGTTTCCGGAACTAACTTTTCTTCATCGTGATGGATTTTTAGAATGAACGGCTTTTTAATTTCTAAGAGAAAGACATTTGAGTTAGTTATTTTGTTGGCCTTGAATCTTCTCTTTTATTTTGTGATGGGTAACTGGGATTTTATCATCCTTTTTTCTCTGGGGTTTATTTGGAATTGGGTCGCCTCTCAAGAGAAAAATATCATTATTGAGAATAACCGCCGCTACCGTTTCTCAACTCTTAAAACCGTTTTTAATTTGCAGAATTTATTTTTAAAACCACTTTCGAAAATGCCTGAACCGGTAAAGTTTGTTGTGCGCATCCTCCCAGCTGGGCTTTTTTGGTCTGGAGTGATTGTCTTTAATGAGAGCCCCATGCCTTGGTGGGCCGTTTTTGCAGGAAGTTTCGTGATTGAACTCATTTTGCTTGAAACCAAAATCTTGGGTCACAAGGAAACGACTCCATGAGATTGGTTCCCGTTGCTCTGGCGCTCTTCCACGAAAAGCAGGCTGACTCTTTAAGAATTTGGGTTCAAACCAGAGAAGATGATGGTCCCTACCACGGTTTGCTGGAGTTTCCAGGTGGCGGAATAGAGGCGGGCGAGACACCTTTGCAGGCCGCTGTGAGGGAAGTTGAAGAGGAAGTGGGGATTCAAGTCCTGGAACAAGACGGCGTCTTTATGGGAACTTATCAAAACGAGCTTCCGGGTAAAATGATTCTTCTCTACGTTTTTTTATTTCCTAATCCCCCTGCGCTTGAAGGTAAAGGTCAGTGGCTCACCATCAGACATCCGGAGCTTAGTTCTGGCCTCAAGGGATTAATTCCGGCACCCAATCATATAATCATCGACGATCTATTTTTAGCCCTGATATCTTGATACCCATGACAAACAGTGTAACTCAAATCATCACCCACAGTTTCCTTCTTGCTTTGGCCTTTGGAACTCAGCTGCTAGCACCTGTGGTTTCAACCAAACTTACTGGAGTCGGATTTTATAAACTTGGCACGAGTATCGTACTAGCTTCACTGGTTTTGGTTTTTGGTGTTTCTTACTCGATGCAACCTGGTCTCGATCAGTTGAGTTCTCTTTGTTACGGGATTTTGATTCTGGCCAATGTTGTCACTCTCGGTTTTCATAAAGATGAAAAATCCTGGGTCATGTGGACCATGTATGTTGTTCAGCTTTGTACGTTTATCTTTTTGATCTTTCATACCTATCTGCCTAATCCGTCTTGGATTATGTTTTTCTTTTTATCTTCCTTGCTCTTGAGTGTTAGTAATTTTGCCATGATTCTTGGACACTACTATCTAGTGGTACCCAAACTCAGTGAAGAGCCTCTCCTTTATACTCTGTATATTTTCTGGGCCGTCATGTTTATTAAGCTGATGGCGTCTCTCACAACGATATTCACCTCGGCACTACCTTTTTTACAAGAAGGGACTCAGCTGGGAGATGGCTACACTTTTAACTGGTTATTTATAACGATGCGGTACACTTGGGGATACGTGGCCCCACTCATATTATCATTTTTTACTTTCAGGTTGTGCAAACTGAGATCAATTCAAAGCGCGACGGGTGTACTTTACATCGTAGAGTTTTTTGTTATTGTGGGGGAGTTGATCTCCGTCTATTTAATGGCCAAGCATGGATTAGCGTTATGATGTCCGTACAAATTACTTGCACAAATTGTGGCTCAAGCATCGAGGTTCATCCCGATCATAATGCTCATAAAGCTGAGTGTGAAGTTTGTAAGCATTCAGTGGATGTTAAGTTTACTTCTGAGCACGAGCAGGGAATTCTCAAAGAATGTCCCGTTTGTTCGAGACAAGATTTTTATAAGCAAAAAGACTTCAATCGGAAAATAGGTGTCACGCTATTTGTAATCGCAGCGATTCTCTCTATCTGGACTTATGGACTAAGCTTAGTTGCCTTGTACTTGGTGGATTTGTTTTTGTTTCGAAAATTAGCACTTGTTGCAATCTGTTATAAATGCCGAACAAACTTTAGAAACCTTGCTAACATGCCAGAAATACGTGATTACGACCACGAAATGAACGACAGGATTGTTTATTCTGATCACGACTTTAAGGGTAAGCCTCTATCTCATTAAAATGTAGAAACCTATCTAAATGGTTTTGGTAGGGTTTTGGTCTTTTGCTTGGAATATGCTATAATGTTCATGTATTTCTAGTTATTTAACAGGAGCTTTTCTTTATCGAACCCCCGGCCGAACTTCTTAGCTTAAAGCTTTTATTTAAACTTCATTCTCCATTTTTTTTAAACCCTAGGTACGTATGAGTTCCGATCAAGAGATATTGATTTTAATTGTTTCATTAAGCCTTTCTGCTTTTTTTTCAGGAGCCGAAGCGGCTCTCCTCTCTTTGCCGCATGAAAAGGCCAAGCAGATTGCTGAAGAGTCCGGTCTTGATACCTGGGCGATGAAGCATTGGCTTGAAAAACCTAATGATATTCTTACCACTATTTTGATTGGAAATAATTTCGTTAACATTCTCATCGCCACACTTTCGGCTTCAATTGCGGAGAGACTTTTTTCCAATGATGCCCTCGCTATTAGTGTGGGTGTGACAACTGTGATGATTTTGTTGTTCGGCGAGATTGCCCCTAAAACATTTGGTCGAGGAAAATCAGAAGCTGTCGCACCTTTCTGTGTCGTTATCCTAATGGGCTTCTACTACGCGCTTTATCCAATTGTTAAAATCTTCATGAAGATCATTAAATTGGTGCTAGGTGAGAATGCCACTGTAAGAAGTCGGGTTGTGACGAAAGATGATATTGAAAGCATGGTGGAGATGGCCGAAGAAGAAAGAACAATTGATTCCAAGCAAATTGATCTTCTCAACTCCATCCTCGAGTTTCCCTCAATTAAAGTCAAAGACATCATGGTTCCTAGGACCAGTATTGAAGCGATAAAAAAAGAAGCTAAATTTGACGATATCATTACGCTTGTGCGCGAAGTGATTCATAGTCGTTACCCAGTCTATCAGGAGTCTCTCGATGAGGTCTTAGGATTTTTGCATATTAAAGATCTCTCATTTGTAACGGACGCTGAGAGAAGAAATTTTGATGTGACGAAGTATTTAAAGCCGCCATTTTTTGTCTATGAGCACATGAAAATTCAGGCCGTATTTGACCACATGAACCGTAAAAAAGTGCACCTTGCCCTAGTTAAAGACGAAAATGGTATCGTGGTGGGAATGCTGACTCTGGAAGATATCATGGAAGAAATTTTTGGTGAAATTCAAGACGAACACGATGATGAAGAAGATGAAATTCCTGGAATCAAAAGTGAGCAAGGAGTTCTTGTTCCTTCCACCATCTCACTGCGCGATCTTTATAATGAATTCGATATCAAAATTCCATTGAATGATAACTTTTCAACCCTGAATGGTTTTCTTATGGAGCAACTTGGTAATAGCTTTCCCAAAAAAGGTCACATGGTCATCTGGGATGGATATTCATTTGAGCTAGTAAGAGTTAAGAATTCTGAAATCAAAGAGGTGAAAATCAAGTCAGTGAATGGGGAGTATCTTCGTGACTCTGACACCACTTCATCTACTGATAATAATAAGGACGAAGATCATCAAAAGGCATTAGGCGCCAAATAAAATGTCTGAAAAAATATATTCAGTTTGCGTGATAGGCGGAGGATCTGCAGGTACTATGGCCGCCCTTCGAACAATCCTGAACAATGATGAGTGTTTGTTTTTCCCCGGCTCCCCCAGAGATAAGAAAAAATCCCGCGCCCTGTGGGTGAGAAAAATAGAAAATATTCCAGGCCACTTTGGCTATAGTCGAGGGATCGAAGAGCCCAATCTGGAAACCATTAAATGGATTCAGGAATCACCCTTTAAGGAGAACTTCCATCTTCAAAAGAACACCAGTGTTGTAAGCATTGGTAAAAATGAGCATGGCATTTTTGAAATTGAAGATTCTCAAAAACGAAAATTTCTCGCGAGATACGTCATCCTTTGTACGGGTGTGATGGATGTTCAACCGCATATTCAGGGAAGTATTGAAGCAGTCTTTGACTATGCCAATGCTCAGACGATTGATTATTGCCTCATCTGTGATGGTCACCATGTGTTGGGTAAAAAGACTGTTGTCATAGGCCACGAGAATAGTGCTGCTTGGGTCGCGATCATGCTTCAAGAGCGATACAACACTCCAGAGATGACGATTCTGACGAATGGAACAGAACCAAAATTCCAGAAGGACACTCTTAAACTTATTGACCTGTATAAAATCCGCGTTGTGACGTCTGCGATCAAAGAAATTAATGGCGAAGATAAGGGAAAGATTCTCAAAGGATTTCTCCTAGAAGATAGTAATGTCATTCAGGCCGAGATGAGTTTTGTTGCCTTGGGAATGATTGTATATAATGAATTGGCCAAGCAGCTGGGAGCAGATTTGGACGAGAGGGGATTTGTTAAAGCAGAAGAGAGTGGGGTAACTTCTATTCCTGGCCTCTATGTAGCAGGGGATCTGAAGGCCAATACTCGCAAACAAATTTATACGGCGTGGGATAATGCTGTTTCTGCTGCTACTGCGGTTAATTTATTAATTCGAACGGCCCGTCGACAAAAACTTCAGGGTTAACGATTCTCTTCGGCATCTTCGAAATAGACACCAAGGCCCAGTTTAATTTTCTTCTTGTAAACCGGTTCAAGGATTTTCACGACAACTCTTCTATTGATTCTGGCATTGGCCTCTACACGATTTCCAAACTTGTCTTTACTCTCAACCAGCTTGAAAGTGTCACCTTTTCCAATGGGAGTGATATTTTCTTTAATAAAGCCAAAGTATTCAAAACGCTCAGCAACCGAGGAAGAGCGTGCTGCTGAAAGGGTCCAGGCATTTTTAAATGGATTTTTGGCCAGCATATCATCCGCATAGCCCTCGATTAGAATTCGATACTCACTATTCTCGGTCTTGATGATATCGATTAAGGAATCCAGAGTTTTAAGAGACTCCTGAGGAATGGAGTATTGGCCCTCATCAAAAAGGATACTGCCCGAAAAAATCACAATGAGCTCTGAATCTTTGAGTGAGATTTTTGTTTTAGTTTTTAATTCAGGATGTTTTGCAAGTTCTTGTTCCAGGTATTTAAGGCGCGCCTCAGAATTGAGAAACTTCTCTTTGTTGAAGTGTTTGGCAATTTCGCGTGTTTTTAAATAAAACTCTTCTTTTTTAGAAAAATCGGCAAAGGACACCATCAGAATAAAAAAACAGGCAATGAGGGTCATTAAGTCAGCGTAACTGACCAGCCATCCTTCGCCTTCATCTGGTGGTGGGCTTAGTGGATCAAAAGCCATTAGACTTTAATCACTTTTTTCCAATCTAATCTTTCGGAAGGATTAAGATAAGAATTTAATTTTTCAACTATCAAAATAGGGTTTGCTTTATCCATTAGAAGGTTCACGCCTTCAATGATGAGTTTATTTTTCATAAAACCATCTTTGGTACTGTCGATAAGATTCTCAGATACGGGAAGGAATAGCATATTCGATAAAACAGAACCATACAGAGTAGTGATAAGACACACACCCATCGCTGGACCCATCTTTTTCATGGCGTCTTCGCCCCCTAGGTTTCCTAGAAGTACGATCATTCCGATGGTTGTCCCAATCATTCCGAAAGCAGGAGGAAATTTACCAACGGTTTTAATTTTATTCGCCTCTTCCATATAATGGAATGTGATGTTGTCATTGCGTTTTTCCATGATGGAGAGGATTTCGTCTTTCTGAATAATTCCATCTTCGATGATGCCACAAGCTTCCTGTAGAAAAGGATCGGTGATTCTTTTCTTGGCTTCAGTCAGGGCCTCGCCCTTTTTGTAAGCTTCAGCTATCACCAGCACTTCTTTAATTGTGTCAGGCATGACATTTTTTTTTGCAAAAAACATCCGGCGTAAGAAAATTTTGAAAAGGGCAACGAAGCGGTTTAATTGAAAACAAACAGCTGTGGCACCAAAAGTTCCTCCAATAACAATGAAGATACTGGGCACATCATAAAAAGCGATCAGGTTATCAGTTGACATCCTTAGTCCGATATAAAGGACCACGATTGAAATGATAAATCCAAACAGGGAATAAAAATTCATAAGTTTTCTCGCATTTTCAATAAGGTATAACCAGTATCCTTTATTAACCAAAAATAAAAAAGATGGGGAACATTTTACTAATCTTAATGTTTTTGATTCCGAAAAGATAATCTGAGGGTTCAAAATGTCAAAAAATGGTGCCTTAAAAATTCAATCAGTGGACGAGATCGTGGAGAGTAATTCTCCCGAAATGGATCTACTATATAGGATTGCCAATCAATTGGATTCTCTCGGGGAATTGAAAGGATTTGAAGAAAAGCTTCAGGTCTTATGGAAGCTCGATAAACTTGACCGATTAACTTACTTGACCGATCTTAAACGCCTCGACCAACTAAGTGCCCTCGAAAATCTCCAGGAAATGGGGAATCTTTCTCAGCTTGATAATCTTAAATATCTTAGTGGCCTCAAAGATCTAAAGAATCTCACTGGCCTGAATAAATTGGATAAACTCAATCACCTGATGCGATTGAAGTCCCTAAATAAACTTGAAGAACTGCAGGCCTTAGATAACCTTAAAGATTTAGATAAGCTTTCACGTCTTAAAGAACTCGATAAGTTGTCGCTCCTTAATAAGCTTGATGTCTTGAAAAAGATTGAAAAGTTAGAGGTGTTGAATAAAGTAGAGGATCTCAGGCTCCTGATGCAAGATCATGCGGAAGATTTTCAGAAATTAGATAATCTTAAGTACATAGAGAAACTTGATAGCCTTAAGAAACTTCAAGCGCTGGAGAGTCTTGATAATCTTCGTGCCCTAGATTCATTGTCAGACCTTGAAAAACTTAGAGAGTTAAAAGATCTATCAAAATTAGAAAAACTGGGCCGGTTAAGTGAATTAAGTAATCTTGATAAACTTGAGGCTCTTTCAGGTCTTGATCGACTGAATAAACTGGATGAGCTTCGTCACCTTGAAAAGCTCGATCAAATGCAGGATTTGAGTAAGCTTGATAATTTAAAAGATGCTAAAGTGCAGCGCGCTCTCATGGGACTAGATAAGCTTTCTTATTTTCAAGATAATAATAAAAAGTTCGTACTGAAATTATTCGCTTCTATATTTGTTGATGCTATCAAAATTGTAGCGATAGCCTCTCTGATGTTTTTTGTTTTTACTAAGAACATTTCCCGACAAACCTTTGATCGATTGATCCCACATCTTGGTTTTGGCGAAGCCGACAGAGTCAATTTAGCGCTTTCAATTTTATCCAAAGACTTAAGTTCAGGAGATTTTGATCTTCATTATAAAAACCTTGAGAACAGGGTGAAACGTGAAGTTTCTTCAATTTTTGACTCGAAAGTGGCAAAGAATTTAGAGCATTATCGATTACTAGAAAACCTTACGAGTTATAACTACAGACACGAATCATATGATTTGATGGCCTATGCAAAGAAAGAACTCAATGCCTGGGCGACAAAAACCCAAGTAAAGTTTAATGATTCTTATACTTATGATGTTGAGAGTGCCACGGGCAAAGCCGAAATGGAAAATGATTTGAACCATTTTGTCAGATCGAGCATCTTTATTAAGCAACAGAAGTATCTAGAAGCCTTTATTGAAATGGACCAGATTAAGAAGAAGTCTTCATTTGTCTCCCTTGGGCATGGCCAGACCTATGCTTTCTACATGGCATTTAGAACAAAAAACATAGACCTCAAACTTTACCTAGAGAAATAACAGTTATGGCGGCTGAATTGAATTCTATAAAAGACCTTGAATACTTGATGGAGTTTAAACTCAAGTATCCTGACGCGATGAAGGATTTCATCCGTCACCAGTTGAATTCAAATACTAAGGATTCAGTCGCTACGCTGGAATATTTTCGAACTTTACTGCCCTCAGAAGAGATCGCTTCACTGGTTGGTAGTTTGAACGATCATGACCGTCTAAAGTGGAAAGCAACCATCGGAACTGAAAAAGCCATTATCGATCCATCCAGGCTCATGACCTATATTAAGGGCGAGATGATGAAAGCTTTCATCGCTTCGAAGCCTTTAGTTGATCCGGAGTTGCTTGAGTTGACTTTAAAACTCAAAGTTCATGACGTAACGAGATTTGGAGAAAAGTATCCAGATGATTGCGGAGAACTCTTAAACTTACTCAACCCAGCTTTTATCTCAAAGGTTCTTGATAAGCTTGATATCAATCTTGCTGAAAAGTTTCTTAACGCTGCCCTTGAAGGTGGAATGCCTGGGAATAAGCCTAGTTCTCTGCAAAGTAATTTAAAAAAATATTTAAATATTTCTCAGAAAAATAGTATGGCCTCAAAGCTCATTAAAGTTTTGGAAGCAGTTGAGCCAGATAAAGAAAAAATGATCTATGCACAGATGCTTAAAGTGAGCTCAACTGATGATTTGATTGAAACAGCGGTGAAAAACTGTCCGCTGGAAGTCGTTTGGTTACTGCCTAAAACAGCACTTAATGAAGTTCTCCAGGCCTATCCATTGCAGAAAAAAGCACGACTGTTAGTAAGTCTAGAAAGTGAAATCAAAACAATTCTAGTCGAGGCTTCCAGTTCTGAAGGATCAAGTGCGCGTCAGATGATCGATATGGAAGTGAAGCAAATAGAGGAAAACCCTCAGGAACTCCGAAGATGTCAGGCCCAGACTGCGCTTTTAACTTTAGAATTTCTTAAGTTTCTACGCCTACATAGCCAATCTAACGAGCAAATCCTTTCAGATATCCGTTTGGCGTGTCACATTTGGTTCTCTCAGCTCTCACAGCACAGCTCAACCGCCATGGCTGCCTAAAGACCCTTTTTACCTACTAGGGTGGCTATCTTCTTCACCATATACTTATATAGTGGAGAGGATAAAAATGGGCCAGCATACTGATTTAAAACAACGCTTTTTGAAATTGCAACAACAGGAGCTGACCGCTCCAGTTGTTACCGATGTATATCAAAAAATAGAATTGATGGATTCAAACTCTCTCAATATCCATGAAGCTGTTATGAATTGCACGGACAGTAAGAATTATGATTGGAAGAGGGCTTACCGGGATAATTTTCAAAGACCGACCCTAGATGAGTCCTGTGATCCTGTGGTTCAGGTTACACAGGGCCAAATTCAGTCATTGGTAAAAAAACCAGTCCTGATTTCATTCCACTACTCACAGTGCTTAAATTCAGCATTAAATAAACTCAACTCATACATGACGAGCAGACCTCAGTTTTGGTGTCAAGTCTTCGCCGGTGCCGGACAAATTCATATCAGATCATCAAAAAACAAGCTTCAGCTTTGGATTAGAAACAGTGATGAATCAACCCACGGGACGAAAGAATTAAAAGCACTGCTTGAAAATGAGTACATGACAAACTTTAGACAACTAAAAGCTTTTAATGTTCAGAAGTTTGAAGAGTGGATTGAACTTAATTTTGATATAAATGAAAAAACTGTAGATATTAGAGACAAGGAAGCTTCCGTATGAAAACTTTTATCGCCCTACTTACTGTAGGCACAGTTGGAACCTTTTTAATTCTGAACAACGCCACACAAGTTCAAAGCAGTAAAGAGACCGCTCCTAGATCAATTAAGTACGAAGAAGTTAATGGCAAGATACTGGCCAATATTAAAACTACTTTAAATGAAGAAAAGAAGAATATAATTGCTCAGCCGGCAGTCCACGGTAGTGCGATTGAAGGTAAGGCCAGCTTTGCAGAGGGGATGATAAAGTTATTTTCCTTTTTAAAGTCGAGCCAAATGTTGTATCGATATGAGTTAAACAACTCATTGAAAAATTATCTCGATAAAATGGAGAGCATCCAGAGTACCGAGGTTGGTGCTTTTAATGCGAGGTTAAATGAGGTATTGGATTTTCATAAAAACACTATCTCTCGTCTAAGTTTTACAGACTCAGTTAAGTCCAAAGCTCACCAGTTGATAGAAAATCTAAAAAATCCAATGTCGGTTAAGGCTGTCGTCTCTTCGCCTGTGGAAGTAAATAATAACAATCCTTTAATTAAAAAACTTGAAAGCTCTCTGCAGGACATCACAACATCTAAAGAGATTTACCTGCATGCTCCCGAAGTTGTCGTGCCTCCCACGCCAATTCTGCCAGTCGTCGCTTTGTGGACGATTTTATCGGCGATTTCCTTCATGCTCAATCGCAAAAAATCTGTTGCCGCAACTGCAGCCGAAGAAATCATTAACCCAACATTTAAGAGAATTATGTCTGATCTCGATTACCCATTGGTGATGGTAGATCAAGGATTAAATATTATTTGGCAGAACAAGCAGAGTGAAGCCTCTCAAATGGAGTTATCTGTTTTGCAAGATATCTTTAAGGTCGACTCATCTTCCGAGGGCGAAATTAAAATGGATGGCCGCTACTATTCAGTTAGCGTCTCTGAACTGGCGTACAAAAGTGGCAAAAAGAATTACCTGGCACAGCTTAAGCCTAAATTGGCTTCCAACAAACATCTTGAGCATCTGATCGACTTTGGTGATGTTACCTCATTGATTGAATCCCATAATGAGGACATGGCTTTTGGTGACGTGAACCAATCGGTTGCGCAGTTGTCTGTAAAACTTGGCTACCTTTTCAAAGTCAGTGGAAAGTTTTTGGATCTTAACTTTAATAAGAATATTTCAGACTGTTTTATCGAATCTGACCGTCTTGAAGGGATGATGAAGGAGTTCATTATGGGCTGCCATCACATCATCAAAGATGAATCAGAAGTGCCTGGAATCTACCTACGCACAAATGAGACTGGTAATAAATTCGTGGTTAGCTGTTTTTTAATGAACTTCCGGAGTGATGCCCTCGAATCACATCCACTTACCCGAGATTTCTTGAGACGTTTTTCTATTTTAGAGGCAAAGTATTCAATTTGTGGTCCCGCAATTGAGTTTAGGTATAAAGAAACATCCGATTTTAGAGGACTGGATATTAATCTGACTTTTGAAAATAGAAGCGAACTAGAATCCATTATTAATAATGTCTCTGCCAACGCATGAAGAGACTTTGGTTCCTGTTGATTTTGATTGGTATTAATCTGGGGTTCGCCGCAGATGACATCACCGAGGGACCAAAGAAACTTCTAGTCATTAAGTCCCTGCACTCTGATATTGCGCTAAATGATATAGAAAAAAGAATGATCAATAAAGTTGTCTTGAAGATATGTGCCAAACAAACGGACTATCAGATTGCTATGGGTGAGATAGGTATTGCCCGGGAAGCAGCTTTGAGTATTTTTGAAGTCACTCTTTCACTCACAGGCAATGATGCCAATATGTCAATTTCGGGTATTCTTTTGGACGAAAAAAATAAACAAGTCGTTAAAAAAGTTACCAGAGAAAAAGTCGAACGACTTCATTTGATGAGGAATATTGAAGACGTGATGGACGGTCTGTTCCCTAAAAGAGTGAAATCTCAGTTGGTAAAATAAGTTACCCCGAAAAATGCTTTCATTTCCATTGTTGTCGTTGCCACACCGGTCCCTCTTGTCATCCCGAGGGTTCCTCTTAATCTCCACTTCTCACTCATGGTGTAGAGCATACCGAGGTTGGCCCCAATATCTAGAAGCATATCCGTTTTCTTGGCTGTCTCGGTATTATAAATGAGGTATCCCAAGCCGCCTTCGAGACTCCAGAAATATAAATTCTTTGGCTTCAGTTTAATGCTGGTACCGGAATGACTGAAATTAACTTTCGAGCCCGATGATGATCCAAAATAAAACTCGGCCCCAAAGTGAGCACCAAAATAGGAACCCGTGGGGTTTGACATAAGAGGAAATGTCCCAGAAAAGTAGTAGGAACGCTCAAGCCCCGGAGCAAATTTATAAGCAATCTGACCACTAATGCTACTGACACTTCCACTCGCGGCTTCAGTTACGTTTTTTCCGGTTAATGTTGACTGGGCCTCTGCGTAGGAAGCATTGACCAGGCCTATGTTGTAAGAAATTTCCTTCTCAATCACTTCCCCTGCAAAGGAAGTGGATATTGAACTGAGGATAAGAAAAAAACTAAAAATTATAGAACGCATTTAAACCTGCTCCCTGAGTATCAAAAGTGGTGACTCTGTCTGATGTCGCTTCAATCTCAGATTTAAAGTAATTTACTTCAAAATGAAATTTTTTATAAAGATTAAGGATTGCTAATGTTAGGTTGATCTTACTACCTGTTGCTTTGGGGTTTTCATCAAGACCCGAATAATCGGACATGATTTTTAGTGGAATTCCGTAGCCAAGTGAAAAACGAAAGTCTCTCGAAAATAATTTGAAGCTATTCACTGAAGTGAAGTTGAACCAAAAAATTCGGTTGTTTGCAATTTTCAAGCCTTCTCGTGGGATTGGAAGATTTTTAAAACTGATGGTATCAATTTCGATCCCCGCCTTTGGCATCCATTCGAGTGATTCAAAAAAATAGCCTTCAAGAATTGCTCCTCCGATATAGGGGGCGAATTCCTTTTCCTCTTTGTTTAAGGTCTTTCCATACCTGACATTGGCATGGTGAAAGACTTTAGACTTTGGCGGCCAGTTCAATGCATATTCGTAGTCGAAAAGAAGGTACTTGGGGTGTGAGTCCGTGTTGAGTAGGTTGTCTTGTGAGTTTGTGTTCACGTTATAGTAACCGACGCGAATCGAGTGACCTATGTCTAGAGGCGGTTTAATCTCAGGCTTAGGCGCCAGAGCAGCCTCGTTCCCAAGCCCTAGATTCTCTTCTGCATTTGTTTGAGCATTGGCACTATTCGGTTTTTTTGTCGGTGTTTCCGGCTCGTTGAGTTTAAGCGCATCTGTTTTTTTCTTTTCAGCTTTTACGGCGCCAGCCTTTACCACGGCATCATTCACGTCCATCTTTAGATTCATGATGCGTTCGCGGAAATTGATAGTGGCGACTTTGGATTCCTGAATGGTCTTTTGTGGCTCAGCTTTCAATTTAGGTGGTTTGGGTTTCACTTCCGAGTCGAGGTCTTTTTCAACTGGTAAGAATAAGCGGTTAATTATGTCTTCAAGGCGCCGGTAGAGTTCTATTTGTGGAAACTGACTTTCGGTTATGGAATTGATAAGAATGTTTTTTCGAGCATCTCTTAATTCTGCAACGATCTGAAATCCATTCGCCGTTTTTGAGACTTTGACATTTATTTTATGGATCGCCCATTTGAAGCGCTTGCTGATATTTGGTGTTCCAATCATCACTTGGTAGACTGATTGTTTGGTAGAACCCTTAACTACGAGTTTGTTGATTTGTTGTTTCTCAAATTCCGTAAAGTCTGAAGGGGTTTCTACTGGTGGTATAAATAAGTAGGGCAACTCTTCCTGAGATGTCTCGGCGATCGCTCCGAAATGGAACAAGATAATAAGGATAAAAAAACAGTTTTTCACCCTTTTAGAATAAGGTGCCTCTGCGTTTTACTCCAGACTTTGTTTAAGGTAACTGAATGAAGCAGCGAGCTC
>JFJP01038124.1_pt1 | contig 19501 bp, 15 predicted proteins | sample 431651 | NCBI WGS metagenome assembly JFJP01 (sample SAMN02602958, study PRJNA72255) | Microbial mat metagenome, whole genome shotgun sequencing project. | biome: fresh water; feature: sink hole; material: water; isolation source: purple microbial (photo- and chemosynthetic) mats found in...
CATCGTTCCCATTCCCCTACGGCGCAGGGGAATGGGAGGTTGGATTCGTCAATTGAGCTACAAATATTTCGCCACGCTGTGGCTTGTTTATACTTGCAGGAATTTAGGACTGTAAATAAAAGCCCAAATTAACACGCTAATCTAAGAGTCCGGTATAAAAAGTTAAAATTACTTTCTGCCAATTATGAAGGATACCCAAATAAGTTTACCCGGTTTGTGGAAGTCTAAACTGCTATGATTAAACCAACTGTTCTACACCTTAGACTCGCGCAATGCGTTTGGGTTGCTTTCCTTAATAAAATACGCAACTTTCTCCATCGAAGTAAGCATGTCATACTCTTCGAGATATACGTGTGGCGAGATAGTAAGCGGTATAGATGTGAAATTCAATATGCCTTTTATTCCGGCAATTACAAGTTTTTCGGCAATGGTGTGCGCTTGTTCGGGCGGAACGGTGATGATACCAACCGTAATATTTTTTTGCTTAACTATTTCAGTCATTTGGTCTAAGGCGTAGCATTTTACGCCTGCAATAATGCGGTTTGTTTTGTTCGGGTCAATATCGAATGCTGCTACGATGTTGAGTTTTGGGCGTTTCCCTTGAAAGTACGAAGCTATAGCTTTACCCAGATTACCCATACCTACAATGGCAACGTTTATAATTTCGTCGCTTTCGAGCATGTGCCCTATTCTTTCGGATAGCTCATCTACGTTATACCCCTTTTTACTTTTGCTCGAGTAACCCATCAGCATTAAATCGCGCCTAACCTGCACTGCGGTAAGGTTATTAAGGTTGGCTAATTCGTGCGAATAAATATAATACTTCCCGTTAGCTCTGGCAATTAACAAAGAACGTCGGTATAAACTTAAACGTTCTACGGTTCGTGGCGGCAGTTTCATAGGCATAGTATTAAAAATGTTTTTGAATGTCGCGCAGCGTAAAATAAATTACGATTTGCCTTATCTAAAAAGTACTATTCAGTATCGTGCTCGTGATGTGTGTTTTGGTTGTAGTTTTGTAAGGTAACAATAAATGTACTACCTTTTTCAGGTTTACTCATTACATTGATATCACCATCGTACAAATCGGTGATTTTCTTTAAGATAGTTAATCCCAAACCACTACCGCTGATATCTTTGGTCTTTTGGTTTTTGATTCGCACAAATTCGTTAAACACTTTTGATAAGTCATCTTCTGTCATCCCTATACCGGTGTCAGTTACTTTGATAGAGATTAGCTCTTGTTCGCGACCGATAAAAATGTCCACTTTCCCTTTATCCACATTATATTTAATAGCATTAGAAATCAAATTATTGAAAATAATTTCGATTTCATTTGCATCACCTGTCATATAAATCGGATTTGTAGTATTCAGCTTGATGGAAATATCTTTTTGAATAGCAAAGGGATTTAGTGTATCAATGGAAACATTTGCAATTTCGGTCAAATTGATTTTTTCGAGTTTGCGTTTTTTTGTTCCAAATTCTATTTTAGTGAAATCTAATAAATCCATAATTAAGTGCCGCATACCTTTCACACGACGAACCGTGCGGTATATGATATGCATGTAATCTTCAATATTATCTCCCAATTGCTTTTCTTCCATCATTTTCAAAAACCCTTCAATGGCATTGAGCGGGGCTTTCAACTCGTGCGAAAGGACGGATAAAAATTGGAATCTGATTTGCTTACCGGCTTCAGTCATCTTTTTTGTCATGCGCCGCAAATAGAGATGCTTGGTCGCATTTTCGATGGATGCCCGTAATTCAACCGGTGTGAACGGTTTTGGAACAAAGTCGTAGGCGCCGGTTTGTGTGGCTTTCACCGCCATATCGAGCGAAGCATGTGAGGTAATGACAATTACAAGTATATCAAACTGTTTTTTACGAATATGTTCTAATACTTCCATACCTTGTATTCCGGGAAGTTTATTGTCTAAAAGTACGATATCTATTGCTTTTTCATCCAGAATCGTAAGCGCCGCTTCGCCGGTTTCGGCTTCAAACAGTTCAAATTTTGCCGGACTTGGCATAAATGGGAAATCAACAGTATAGTTTTGTAAAATTCGAACAACTCCAGATCTAATGCCCGATTCATCGTCAACAATTAGTATTTTAAGCTTCTCCATAATTGTAATACTTTTGGCTGCGGGTTGTTAGGTCGCGGCTATCAGCAAATAGCTAACAGCCGTGAGCTAACAGTTTAGTGCTATAAATTTAATAATTTTACTACTTCGCGATGCAATTGATCGAACCGAATTCCTTTTTCGAGGTATAAATCTGCTTTTATCCAATTGCGTTCAGCTTCGGTGTCTATACTAAAACGAATACCTGTTTCTGCTGCAACAGCAGTGGCAATAATAATTTTTATATTGGGGTATTTCTTTTTCGATTGGTAGCTTAAAATGAAGCCACTATCCTCATTTTCCATCATTAAATCGAAAATTGCCAAATCCGGTTCTGTGTTTTTCAGTATTTCTTCTGCTTCTTTTTGGTTGTCGGCAGTTATTACTTCAAACGTAATATTTTCCAGTTTTGCAATCTTTTCAATATTCGATTTCATGATGAACATATAGTCGGAATCGTCATCTGCAATTAAAATAGTTTTTTTTGTTGTATTCATGTTTGAAAATATTAAAATGTTGTGCAAAAATATCGAATTGTATGTAATAAAAGATTAAGATCAAGAGAAAAAATGTGTATTAACTGAAATCAGTTGTGTTTCGGGGTATTACCACTTTGAAGGTGGTACCTGTTTGCCCTTTTACCGGATCGTTGTTGGAAACAACACTGATTTGACCTTTGTGCATTTTGACAATGCCATAGCTGGTAGCCAGCCCCAACCCTGTTCCTTTACCAATTTCTTTGGTAGTGAAGAAAGGCTCGAATATTTTGTGCAAATCTTCTTTAGAGATGCCTGTACCTGTGTCTGTTACTTCAAATACTACTTCATCTGTTGTGTCGGAAACAATGATAGTAAGTGTACCGCTTTTTGGCATAGCTTCAATAGCGTTTTTCACCAAGTTATTGAGCACTTGTGTCATTTGCTCAATATCGAGTGTTGCCAATGGAAATTTGTACTTGTTGACACGTACCAGATTCACCCAGTCGGGAATAATGAGTGAGCTAAGGCTATTATCCACAAGTTGTTTGATATCAATTTCCTCAAATCGCACATTGCTTTTGCGTGCAAAATTAAGTAAGTCGCCTACTATTTTTTTACAACGATCGGCTTGTTCCACAATTAGCTCAAGGTCTTTTTTTACTTGCGGGTCTTCCGTTTCTTCGTGTAAAAGGTTGCTATACATCACTACTACACCCAAAGGATTGTTAAGCTCATGCGCTATTCCGGCAGATAGTTGTCCCATACTTGCTAATTTCTCCGATTGCTTGAGTGCTTCGCGCATGGTGGCTAATTTTTGGTTCGATACCGCTAATTCGTTCACCGATTTGTGCAGCTTCTCAATGGTGTAGGGCAAGCACATTTCTATTTCGGCTAATCCGCGAGTAATTGCAATTGCTTGTTCGATACAGGTATCGTAGCCACAAGCACCACAATTCAAATGGTCACGTGCCGAGTACTTATTCATTGTTTCGAGTATCTTTTTGATCTCGGCATTAAGCGGTAGCGTGTAGCGGCGGTCGTTTGCCTGATAGTTACAATTAAAATCAATGGTGCTAAACTCATCTATATCAGCTTGCCATTGTTTGATATCTATCTGGTTAATTCGTTTTTGGGCATAATCGGTTATGCTGCGTCGCTTGCGATATTGCCTGCCGCGTACCGACATACCGGCGCCCATAATACAGCCCTTGCAGCACAGCAAATCGAGGTGCAACGATTCGAGAAAACCAGCATCAAACTCCTTAACGGCATCGGGAAAATCAACTCGTCCTTCAGCTACTACTACCCTTCCTTCAAGCAAATTTTCTTCCAGCTCCATAGCTTGTATCATGCCGCCGCGCAGTGTCGAAATCATGCCTTTGCGACCAAATGGTGGATCAAACTCAGTTGCCTTGACCATTTGCTGTTTTATTTCCTTCATCTCGAAAAGCTCGCGCAATTCGTCGAATGTTAAAACAGCATCAATCTCTTTATTGAATTTTTTTGATACACAGGGTCCTATAAATATGACAGATACATCATCGCCATATTTCTTTTTTACTATACGCGACATGGCTACCATCGGCGAAACTAATGGCGCTATCAGATGTACCAAATTGGGGTGAAACTGACAAATGAAATGTACAACTGCCGGACAGTTTGCCGAAATGTATGGCTTATCTTTGTTTTCAAACAATTGCTTGTATTTACCAGCAATCACATCGGCAGCAAATGCAACTTCTGTAACTTTGTAAAAGCCCAGCTTTCGCAACATGCCAACCACTTTTTTATGGTCTAATTTCTCAAACTCAGCCGGGAAACTCGGATCGAGTATGGCTATGGCTTTGGTGGGCGATTGCAGCAATGCGAGCGCTTTATCCACAGATTTTATATACCGTTTGGCATCCTGACTACACACTTTGGTGCACGTACCGCAAGCGATGCAACGTTCTTGTATCACTTCGGCTTGCCCATTGTTTATTTTAATCGCTTTTGCCGGACACTCGCGCACACAAGTGTAACAAGTGCGACACAGTCCGCGTACTGTATAAACTATACCGGTGATTGATTCGCAAGCCATATTGATTAAACTAAGGGACAGGGCTGCACTAAACTATTGTAGCATTAACTAACAGTTGAGAGAGTATGAACATTACTATCAAAGTGTTTGTTTGACAGCCCCATCGAGTAACAAATTATTAACCTAAAATCTTATATAATTGAAAATTGAATATCTAAATTTTGGTGTCGCCTTTTTAAATATTAAAGCAACACATCGCGTTTGGCATAATGCGTATGCAACAAATGATGACTTTTTTCACTAAGTGGCTTTTCTAAAAATTGCTCGTATAATTCAATGATTGATGGATTTTTGTGCGATACTTTTATCGTTTCTTTTTCATCAATATCGTAAAGAGCTTTCATTCGGGCTTTCAGCGCTTTATCATCTGTACCAATGGGTTGTCCACCACCACCGATACATCCGCCCGGACAAGCCATAATTTCGATAAAATGCAGGTCATTTCTTCCCGCTTCAATTTCTTTGAGTAGCGTTTCAGCTTCTTTCAAACCACTAACTACTGCTACGCCCAGTTCAAAATCTTTGATTGCAATTTTTGCTTCTTTACGACCTTTGCTTCCACGAATCTCCATTATTTTGAAGTGCATCAATTCTTCGCCGGTCAATTTGTAATATGCTGTACGAATGGCTGCTTCCATTACACCACCCGAGGTACCAAATATTTTACCTGCCGAGCTACGTATGCCAAGTGGCGAATCGGTTAACTCTGGTTCAATATTATGAATATCAATTCCGAATAAACGAATTAACCGCGCTAATTCGCGGGTTGTCAATACGGCGTCCACATTGGCTACGCCATGGCTTATCATCTCTTCGCGTGTGATTTCAAATTTTTTGGCGGTGCAAGGCATCACTGAGGCTACAAAAATTGATTCGCGATCTATACCAACCTGTTCGGCGAAATGGGTTTTGATGATTGCGCCGGTCATTTGTTGCGGCGATTTGCAGCTCGAAACATGCTCAAGCATTTGTGGGAACGATTGTTCGGCATATTTAACCCATCCCGGACAACAACTGGTTATCATCGGAAGTTTTCCACCCGTTGTTATGCGCTGAATCAATTCGGCAGACTCTTCCATAATGGTAAGGTCGGCGCCAAAAGTAGTATCAAACACAAAATCGAAACCTATTTTGCGAAGTGCAGCATTCATGATACCGTTGATGTCTTTTCCTGCACGCAACCCAAACTCTTCGGCAAGCGACACCGAAATAGATGGTGCATACTGAACTACAACAGTTTTTGTTTTGTCAGCCAAAGCATTTTGTACTACATCAAAGCTTGTTTTTTCGTGTAGCGCACCTGTTGGGCACACCATGATACACTGTCCGCAATTGATACAGCTCGATAAGTTTAACCCTTTGTTGTACGCAGTATTTATTACCGTTTTACTTCCGCGTCCCACAAAATCAATTGCCGACACAGCTTCAATCTCTTCACACACACGCACACAACGACCACAGAGAATACATTTTGCCGGATCGCGAACAATACTCATACTTGATTGATCGAGTTTGTACTTACTTTTAGCTCCCGAAATACGGCGTTCGCGAACATTCAATTCTTCCGACAAACTTTGCAATTCGCAATTGCCATTACGCTCGCAATACAAGCAATCGTCGGGATGGTTTGACAGTAATAGCTCGACAATGGTTTTGCGGGCATTGATAACTCGAGGCGAGTGAGTCTGAATTTTCATTCCTGAAGCTACAGGAAATGAACACGATGGCATTAAATTCCTGTTTCCCTCAACTTCCACAACACACATGCGACATGCACCCGTAGGAAACATATCTTTCATATAACAGAGCGTAGGTACAGACATACCGTTGCGCTTTAGTGCATCCAATATGGTTTCGCCTTGTTCTGCTTTAAATTTTTTATTATTGACTTCTATAGTGATTTCCATGACTAAAATCTTTTTATAATTGAAAATTGATAATTGAAAATTGAAAATTTTACTTTCGCTTGATAATGTCAATCTTACAAAATTAATCCTTATGTTTGACAATAAAGCGACAGCTAATTCCTAATTCCTAATTCCTAATTATTTAACAAGTACTGCGTCGAAATTACAAACCTCGAAACAATTTCCACAACCGATACATTTGGATTCAACAATGAAGTGCGGTGTTTTTTTGTTGCCGATAATTGCATTGGTAGGGCATTTTTTAGCGCACACCGTACAACCGGTACATTTTTCCACATCAATACTGTAAACCCGCAAATCGCGGCATACTCCGGCACGGCATTTACGTTCAAACACATGTTCTTCGTACTCATGTTTAAACCAACGCAGTGTACTCAACACCGGATTGGGTGCCGATTGTCCTAAACCACATAACGACGTTTCTTTGATAACGGTGCTCAATTCCTGAAGGCGCGTAACTCCCTTAAAACGTTCGAGCGACACATGTTGCTGCCCGTCGGTTGGTCGTTTGGTGATGCTTTCGAGTATTTCTAACATACGGCGCGTTCCTTCGCGGCAAGGGATACATTTTCCGCAGCTTTCGCGTTGTATAAAATCCATAAAAAATTTAGCCACATCAACCATACAAGTATCTTCGTCCATCACTACCATACCACCCGAACCCATCATGGCTCCGGCATTGAGTAATGATTCGTAATCAATTGCAATATCCAAATTCTCGGTGGTGATACATCCGCCCGACGGTCCGCCCATCTGAACGGCTTTGAAATTTTTACCATTGCGAATACCACCGCTTATGTTGAAAATGATTTCGCGAACGGTTGTTCCCATTGGAATTTCAACCAAGCCTGTTAAGCTTACTTTACCCGAAAGTGCAAATACTTTGGTTCCTTTACTGGTTGCTGTTCCATAAGAGCTAAACCACTCGTAACCATTTGCTACAATAGAGGATATGTTGGCTAATGTTTCCACATTGTTAATAACGGTAGGTTTGCCAAACAGCCCGCTTGTAGATGGATAAGGCGGACGCGGACGAGGCATACCTCGTTTTCCTTCAATACTGTGAATGAGTGCGGTTTCTTCGCCGCAAACAAAAGCGCCTGCACCTTTTTTAATCACGATATGCAAGCCAAAATTACTATCGAAAATATTATCGCCCAATAAGCCGTATTGTTCGGCTTGCTCTATGGCAACCACAAGGCGCTCGATAGCAAGAGGATATTCGGCGCGGATATATACATAAGCTTTGGAAGCACCAATGGCATAAGCTGCAATAGCCATACCTTCGAGTAAGCGGTGCGGATCGCCTTCAATGACTGCACGATCCATGAATGCGCCCGGATCGCCTTCGTCGGCATTGCAGATGAGATATTTTTGTGTGGAATCGGTGTTATGCGCCAATTTCCATTTTAGACCGGTTTTGAAACCGCCACCACCGCGACCACGTAGTCCGCTTTTCTCTATAATGTCGCAAATATCGGCTGCGGTATAATTTTGTAAGGTTTTTATAAACGCTTGATATCCACCATTCGCTATATATTCGTCAATATTTACGGGGTCAATAATTCCGCAATTTTTTAGTACAATACGTTTTTGTTGCGCAAAAAATGGATGGTTGTCGAGGAATGGTACATTTGTCCATGCTTGCTCAGTTTCACTGCGATATTGTCCGAGAATATTTTTTTTCGGTATATCCACTGCAAATAGTTTATCGAACAATGCCGGTACTTTATCGTTTGTTACTTGCTCAAAACTCAAGCGTGTGCGTCCCGGAAATTTGATATCAACAATCGGTTCGGACGAGCATAAACCGATGCAACCAACTTTTATTATTTGCGCTTCAATTTTTTTGTCAGCCAAATAGGTTTTGATTGCTTCAAACGTTTTTCCAGCGCCTGCACCTAACCCGCATGTGCCAGCCCCAATAAAAATGGTTGGCTTATCTGGATGTTCGTGCTTCAACACTTTTAGAGCCGATACAATCTCGGGTGTAAATTGCTCTGGCTTTTGACCGAGCAAAAAATTATTAATGATAAATTCTTTATTTATAGTCTGGGTATTCATGCCTTGTTATAATTTACTGGTTCTAAATGCTAATAGATACAGAAACTGTAGCTTAATCAGGGTTTGTTTGTTCACTTGCTTCAACGATGAGTTTGTTTTTAGTCGAATATTGCAAGTGTACTCTCGTAAACAGACACTAATTATTAGCCATACTGCGGTAGTCTTCAATAATTTGCTTTAGGCTGTCGGTGGTTACTTTAGCGTAGAATTCGCCATTAATAGTGATTACCGGAGCCAATCCACAAGCCCCAATACAAGCAACGACTTCAATGCTAAACATACCATCTTTTGTTGTTTGTCCGGCTTTTACTTTTAGATTTTTCTCTAATTCTTCGAGCACCGTAGCAGAGCCTAATACGTGGCAAGCTGTACCTCTGCATACTTGGACATGATATTTTCCTACCGGTTCAAACCTGAATTGATTATAAAACGTGGCGACACCATAGATTTTGCTGGTAGGTAATTTCAGGTGTTTCCCAACGGCAATCAGGGCATCTTCCGATAAATAACCAACTTCTGTTTGAATCTCTTGTAGGATAGGAATCAAACTGTCGCGTTTTTCGCCACCATGACGGTTCAAGATTTTTTCAACTTCTGCTTTCATGTAAATATAAGTTTATTGTTATCAAATTAACATTGTTAATTTTTTCACACTGCAAAATTACAATACTTATTAATACGAATACATGACTTTAGTCATATTTTTGGATAAAAATGGTTGGCTATATTTAATTTATATTTATTCTAAACAAAAAAAATGCGCAGCAATAATTCAATTGTTTATTAAATAGTCATTTACATAAATAATTTAGAAACAAGATTTCTACAAACAGAGACTAAAATTTGTAGTTTGATGAGGAGTATCACCGGTTAAGAGAAGTTGGTGCTTGAAAAGATATCTATGAGTGCAGTTTAAAAAGGTAATTTCTTGCCGCAAAGATGCAAAGACACTAAAAATAATATCTTGTATTTCAATTCTTTGTGCCTTAGTGCCTTTGTGTCAAATTTGAATTATCAGGCTTTTAATACTTTATTGTTTGTAGGAGCGAATCAGCAGCAATTATAGCGCGAAAATGGTTTGGGGGATACTACGCGATGGAGAAAAACCGAAAGGCTAAACAATAGAAATCATCGTTTAGCCTAAATATCGTATTCTAAAAGGTCTAAGAAATGCTATGTTTATTTATTAGTTTCCGAAGGCATATTGGGAATAGCGTTTGGATTAACAACAGCTTTTTCAACCTGTTCTTTCACCATGGATTCGCCTCTTGCTTCAGTTCGCGGAATAGTAATACTGGCTAATAAGCTTAATACTACCAACGAAATAGCTAAAACCCAAGTTGCTTTTTCGAGAAAGTCGGCAGTTTTGCGGACACCCATAATTTGATTTGAAGCTGCAAAAGTAGAGGTTAAACCGCCACCTTTTGAGTTTTGCACCAGTACTATTAATGTCATCAAGACACATGCAATTATTATCAAAATTGTAATTAAGTAATACATTTTTCTTTTCGTTTTTATAATTATACAATCAACAATTATTTGATTTGCTTATTTTTGATAAGCTCGATTATTTTTTCGATTTGAGATGCAAAGTAAATACTTTTTTCTGGATATTTCAAACTTAATTTTTGATAAGAATGAATTGCTTTTTCATAATGACCTTGCGCAAGATAAATTTTTGCTAAGGTATCGGTTATCGGGTTGTCGTTATCTGCTGTGTTTTGCAGTGTTCTTGTACTCATTTCATTCTCGCGTAAGGGTTTTATCCCCTGTGAATCAGCGGTGTTAATTGAGTGGGGCGTTTCACTATCTACTGCTGTCATCTCATTTTGCACAATAGTAACATCATTGCCCAAAATCGTTTTTGTTGGTGTTTTTTTATTGATTGCCATGGCTGTTCGCGCAAGCTCTTTAATTTTCTCTTCGCGGTTTGCATTATCCGCAACTTGGGCTAACTCGCTCACATTTTGTGGCACTTGATTATCTGTGCTATTTGTATGCTGATTGGGGATATAAAACGCATCGTTTGAAAAAATTGGTATATCGTTTATTAATAGGTACAATACTTGTCGGTCGGCGATATAAGCAATGTGTGAGGCAACACCATTTTCGAAATTATTATTGTTTGTAGATTTCAGATTGTTGCAGTTTTTCAGATAAAGAAGATGCCCGGTTTGAAAATAGGGATATATTTCGAGAACCTCCTCAATTTTTTTTTGGGTAGCTTCGTTGAGCGTAGCGGGTTGCGCCAAATAGCCGAGCAAATCGGATGAATTCATCAATGTATAAGAATTGGGAATTAAAATCTAAAATTTTAAATAGCACACTACCAGTTTACAACTGCTTTATTGAAAATATCGTCAATCAACTCTACTACAATTTCTTCAATCAATTCGTTTTCTACTTGCGACAACTCTTGGCTACTTGGATAATCGCGGTACCGCGAAAAATTGGAATCAAAGTCGAATTTTGGTTCTGTTGAGTTTGTGAATTTTACGTGTACCGTAATGGTCAATCGGTTTTGTGCCGGACTGTCGTCTTGTTGAATCGAAAGTGGCGATGTGCTATAATCTACAATTTCGCCCTCAAAATTCATATCGCCTAAATCGGTAACAAGGTTGAGCGGTGTTTGTGAAATAAACCTGTCTTTGAGGTTTTCGGTAAATGTTTGGCTCAACGATGGGGCTACAATTGGTGCTCTGTTTTGGAAGTATTGCACGGAGAAGGACTTTGCCTCGCCATACGAAGCGCCTGATGCTGTGTAGTTGATGGAACATCCGCTAATACCGATTGACAGGCTTATACAACAGAACAAAATAGCTATTTGAACAAAAAAATTTCTAATCTTCATTGTTTAACATTTTTTACCTGATTTTTAAGGCTACACCTTTAGAGTTTGACAGGATTTTCAGGATTTACAAGATAAATATCAAAAACCAAGTAAATTCTATCTAAGTAAAGTTTAAAATTTATTATCGGTTTCTTTCATCACTTGCCACGACCATCAAGTCGTGGATAAATTATTGAAAATATAGATTATCATGGCTTCAGCCCTTAATAGTTTTAATTTTATGAAAAGAGCTGAAGCCCTACATAAATCTGTACTTCAATCACTATCCACGACGTGGCAATTAAAACCTGAATTATTTTTTACACTTCACTAAAATAAAAATACATGCCCAATTTTATGCGGGTAAACCAGTTTAATAAACCGTGCTACACCTCAGGGTAACACGGTCTATTATTGTCAATTGCTTACTCAATTTCGATTAACAAAATGCCTTTCGCAACCTTTTCGTTTTCGTCAACATGGATTGCTTTTACAGTTCCATCAACGGGCGATTCCACTTTGTTTCGCATTTTCATTGCTTCGAGAGTCAATAAAGCTTCACCGGCTTTAATTTTTTGGTTCACTTTCACAAATATTTTCAAAATTGTTCCGGGAATAACCGATACAATCCGTTTGGGATCGGGTTTTGTCCACGACTTACGGTTCTGAAACTTTTTTGGTAACTGTGTTTTATATTCACCATCATCAATAACGATGATTCTATTATTTTGTTCGTCCATTTCTATGGTTGTTAGTGATTAACGCATAAGCGGCTTAAAATGGCGGAATGCCATGCTTTTTAGCCGGAAGCGATTCTGTTTTATGAATTGATACTTCGAGTGCGTGAATTAAAAAGTTACGGGTTTCGCTTGGCTCAATCACCGAATCAATGTAACCTTTGGAGGCTGCAACATACGGATTAGCAAACTTTTCTTTGTACTCGTCAATTTTTTGACGTCGCATTTCATCTGGATTGTCTGCTGCTGCAATTTCTTTTCTGAAAATAATGTTTGCAGCGCCTTCGGGACCCATCACGGCGATTTCGGCAGTAGGCCACGCAAATACAAAATCGGCTCGTAAGTGTCGCGAGTTCATGGCAATATAACCTCCGCCATACGCTTTGCGAAGAATAACAGTGATTTTAGGTACTGTAGCTTCGCTATACGCATACAACATTTTTGCGCCATGTCGAATTACGCCGGCATGTTCTTGGTCTATACCCGGCAAATAACCCGGTAAATCAACCAGTGTAATAATAGGAATGTTGAATGCATCGCAGTATCGGATAAAACGAGCTGCTTTATCAGAAGAATCCACATCGAGAACACCAGCTAACACTTTGGGCTGGTTAGCTATAAATCCTACCGACACGCCTTCCATGCGACCAAAACCAATGACCACATTGCGTGCCCAGTTTTCCTGAATCTCAAAAAAATCTGAACTATCAACCACTGATTTGATTACATCGCGTATATCGTAAGGTTCTTTGGCATCTGTCGGAACAATCTCTTCAATTTTATAATCGCGCTTTGGCTTTTTTGCCGGATATGGACGCGGTTTACGTGTATTATTCCATGGAATAAAGGATATAAGCCTGTGAATCTGGGCAAAACATTCTAATTCGCTTTCGGCAAAGAAATGCGCATTTCCGGTAATTTCGCTATGAACCCGTGCTCCACCTAAATCTTCCATCGAAATTTCTTCGCCCAGAACTGTTTTAATTACTTCGGGACCAGTGATAAACATTTTCGATATTTTATCTACCACAAACACAAAGTCGGTTAGTGCAGGCGAATACACAGCACCACCGGCGCAGGGACCTAAGATAACCGAAATCTGCGGAATAACACCCGAAGCAATGGTGTTGCGGTAAAAAATTTCGCCGTAACCGGCTAAAGAATCGACGCCTTCTTGCACCCGTGCGCCACCCGAATCGTTGATACCGATTAACGGCACTCTGAGTTTGAGGGCATGATCCATTATTTTGGTTATCTTGTGGGCGTGCATCAAACCGAGCGAGCCACCAGCTACGGTAAAGTCTTGCGCAAAGATACAGATTGGTTTGCCGCCAATTGTACCGGTGCCGGTAATTACACCATCACCAAGCAGCACTTTTTTATCCATATCGAAATCGCGTCCTACATGCTCTGCAAAAAGATCGTATTCGTGGAAGGAATCCTTGTCGAGCAGTACCAGAATACGTTCACGGGCAGTCATTTTACCGAGCGCAGCTTGGCGTTCTTTTGCCCCACTGTCGCCTTTCATAATCTGCTCTTTTCTTTTTTTTAGTTCCGAAATCTTTTTCGATTCTACCATATTTATTAGTTATTTTAGCAAAAGCAATAATTTGCTTATGATTGATTTATTGTATTCTTAGTTTCAACATGCAACAGAATAATTACCAATAAAACGACACATTTTAACCACAACTTGTCCCGACAGGTCGGGAGAGTTTTAAAAGAGTATTTCACAGAGTTCCACAAAATTTTGAAAACCAATATATTGACTCTGTTTCAAACTCAGTGTAACTCAGTGGTAAAACTGACAATTATTTTATCTCAACTACTTAATTACTTAGGTGCAAAATAATAAAGCACTATCGAAGTAATAAAAAAGATGATATTAGGTGTCCAAACAGCAAGCATTGGATTCATGTTTCCACTAATTGCAAACTGCGACGACACTTGCATAAAAAGAATATAAGCAAATGATAGTCCGATACCTACGCCTACATTTAAACCGACTCCCCCGCGCCTGCGACTTGCCAACGACACCCCTATAAGCGTAAGAATGAATACTGCAAATGGCGATGCATAACGCCGGTATTTTTCTATCATATAGGTTTCAATATTCTCAGCACCACGCATTTGTTCTTGCTTGATAAAATGATCAAGCTCCGAATTATTCATCGCTTCTATTACATTGATTTTGCGTGTAAAGTCTTCTGGCAAAATATTTAAGGTTGTGTCTTTTCTATCTCCTTTTAAGAATACTTCGCCTTGCGGTGTAAGGGTGCGTATGTAATAATTGAAGATTGCCCATTTATTGAGGGTGGTATCCCATTTTACATAATCCGAAATTAGCTTGGATTTTAGTTCGCCGTTTTCAAATTGATCGATGGAAAACTTATAACCTATATTATTGATTGTGTTGTATGTTTCGATATAAATATAGACACCCGGATTGATTTGTTTGTGGATATGCCTATCGAGAAAATTTTGGTTCTTTTTAAGGTACTCATTTTCAAATTCTATTTTGCTAATGTTGGTTTTTGGTATCACATAGCTGTTGAGAACAAATGAAAACGTAGCGATGAGTACAGCTGAGATGGCATAGGGTAAAAGCAACCGATTAAAGCTCATGCCATTGGAAAGAACAGCAATTATTTCATTATTAGAAGCCATTTTTGCAGTAAAAAAAACAACTGCTATTAATGTAAAAAGGTGGCTGAATAAATTGGCGAAGTACGGAATAAAACTGATGTAGTAATCGGCAAAAATGGCTTTTATAGGAGCTTTAGCATCCATAAAATCGTCAATCTGTTCCGACATGTGAAATAGTATGGCGAAGCATACAATGATAATGATTGCAAAAACAAATGTGCCTAAAAATTTTTTTATAATATAGATGTCAATAATTTTCAACATGATACATAATTAATAAAATACTACCAAATAAGATCAGCTTTTTGCGAAACGTTTTGCAAAAGTATAGCTTTTAAACGATTTTACGAACCTGTAGAACAAAAATATATTCCAATTATACGAACATGGCAGCCTCTGATTAAAGCACTAACAAACAACAAATTAATTTTGAAAAGACATCAAAATTACCGAATTGAAAAAAAATGCGTTTGCGATAGAAAAATTTGTTTGATAAAACGTATTTTTGCTGGACAGAGAATTTGTTTAACAATTCGATTATCCGCTTACTTTCAGAAAATGATTTTACGACATTTATTTGTGTTATTAGGTACGCTTTCGCTGAGTATAGGCATTATCGGAATTTTTATTCCGGGTTTGCCTACCACACCTTTTTTGCTACTTACTGCCGGCTTGTATTTAAAAGGTTCTGACAAACTCTACCAACTGCTGATTAAAAACCGGTTACTTGGAAAGTACATTATTGATTTCCATACTAAAAAAGGATTAAATTTGCGGGATAAATTTGTTTCGATTGGTAGCATGTGGGCAATGATTACCCTATCCATTATACTATGCGGTACTAATTCGAATATTAGTATATTCCTTGCCATCACCGGAATTGTAGGTACTTTAGTGATGGGATTGGCGATACCTACTTGCAGAAAATAGGAATATTTTAGCGTTAGAAATTTGCTGCCGTGTTATCTTCAATTATTCGATAGTTTGGGTATTTTCACAACAAACTCGGTTCCCTTTCCAACTTGACTATTCACGGTGATTGTTCCATTATTTCGTTCAACAAAATCTTTACAGAGTATTAAACCTAAGCCTGTTCCCTTCTCATTGGCAGTACCCGGACTCGAGATAGCGGTATCAATGCGAAATAATTTTTCAATGGTTTCGGGTTTTATTCCAATTCCGGTATCGGCAACGGCTAATTCTATGTAGTTGCAATCTTCTCGCGCAGTCAACGAAACGCTGCCTCCTTTATTGGTGAATTTAATTGCATTGGTAGTTAAATTGCGGAGTATGGTTCGTAGCATATTTTCATCGGCATACGCTAAATTTTCTAAGGTTACAGAGTGTGTTAACGAAATTTCCTTTTTCATGGCTTGCTGGCTGTGCTGAACAACCGTATCATTTATCAAAACCCTGAGGTTAATTTGACTTGGACTTGCTGTAATTGCGCCGGTTTGGGTTCGTGCCCATGTTAAAAGATTTTCGAGCAATTCATAACTTCTTTTTGCTGTTTCATTGATTACTCGTGCAAATTTCTCAATTTTAACACTTTCGAAATTACTTACATTATCGGCAATTATACCAGATAACCCAATCAGCGAGCTGAATGGATTTTTGAGGTCGTGCGCTATGAGACTGAAAAACTTGTCTTTTGTAGCATTGAGTTCTGCTAATTGCTGATGTGAATTCTGCAACTCTAATTCGGCTATTTTTCTGGCTGTTACATCGAGCATCACCCCGCACCAAATACTGTTGTCGGTGGCATCTTTGTTACTTAAACTTGCCATGCAACTAACCCATTTTACTGTGCCCGAAGGCGTTGTGATGCGAAATTCAATATTAGAAATATCTATTTTATCGTGCTGAAGCATAAATTCTTCTGCCCGCAAAGCATCTATATCGTCGGGATGCACTAAATTCCAGAAAATAGTTGAATCATGGAGGAATTGTTCTGGTACTATCTCAAAAAGCTCCTCGCTGCGCGGACTAATATAAAGTAATTTATAGTTTCCTTCGTTATACTTTATCAAATCAAAAAGTACACCGGGCACATTTTTGACTATCCTTTCGTAACGCAACTTACTTTCCAATAATTTTTCTTCCGATTGCTTCCGCTCCAACTCACTGGCAACGCGCGTAGCTACGAGTTGAATGATTGTTTCGACCAATTTAACATTCAATAACGGTGTGCGAGCGATTAAAGCGATTAACCCGATGGCTTCGCCCGTCGAACTCCAAAGTGTTGTGCCCACATAACTTTCGGCGCACATCTCTTGTAGCACTACATCGTTGGGAAACAAATGGCGTACACCTTGTGCAAAAGTACATACTGCTTTGTTAACCACCGCACCACACGGCGTATCCATAAGCGTATATTCCACATTGTCTTCAAAATGTCCATCGAAATAAATTGCCAAAGTTCTGGCAGCAAGGTTATTTTGTATTAATCTATCTATACACACGTAATCCATTTTCAGCTTTTCAGCTATAAATCGGGCTAAGGATTCATAGAAACTTTCACCGGCATTAATGTAATCGTATTGCGCAAGAAACCGTTGAAATTCATCAATTAACTTTCGCGAAGTTATATCGCGGTTAATGGCAACTGCACCTATGGTAGCACCCGAGTTGTCTTTTAGCATTGACACCGACGAATGGATATGAAGTACCGCGCTATCTCTATTGTGTTGTATAACTTCGCCTTGCCAGAAACCGTTTTCCATTAATTGTATAGTAAAATCCTCCCTTTGTCCTGTTTGATATACAGTATTCAAAATATCCTTCGTACTTTTACCAATGACTTCCTCCGGCTTCCACCCATAAATATTTTCAGCCGCATTATTCCAACTGATAATATTGAAATTCATATCCGTAGAAACTATTGCATCTGAAACATGCTGCGTAAGCATCGCTAAATACTCGTTTTTATCTTCTATTTTGTTAAACATAAATGCTTATTTTGCGATACCATAACTATTAAATGTAAAACAAACAAAGCACACAAATATAAGCAAAAAATATATTTGTAACAAATTAAAATGGGATTGTAATTATTATTTGAAAGTAGCAATATCGTAAGTTTCAACTGAGGTTTGTTTGCGCTGAAAGAGCTAAATCAATAACATGGAGCTGTGCATAAGAACGCATAAGCCCAAAAAATTTTCATGTCTGTTGTCTAAGAAAATTGTTTCTTGAAGCTATTGATTTGGGATTAGTGAATAGTACTCTGTTGCTGCTATTATGACTTCGGGTTGTGTATCTACCTTGTATCTGGTTTGTATTAAACGCCCGGCGTGGTCGTATTCAAATCATACAAATCAAAATTATAATCCGTTTGCAACTCCTTGCCATTGTATAGATAACGATTAGTTGCAATGGAGCTTTTACCTTTATGAAGTGTACCAAAGGGATAGTAACTGTTTTTTTGCATGACTACTGTTGATGTAATATTGCCGTTGGCATCAAATACACCTTTGCAGGTTACGCGGGTATTACCCAGGTGGTCGCGCAGGTCGTATTCGTAATCAAAGCCGCCGGTTTTGGGTACGGCACGTCCTTCGGGGGTTATGATGTATATTTGGATGATAGAATTGATTGTATGATTTCAATTGTTTCACCGGTTAATTCTGCGATATCTTCTTTATTCATACCCTTTTCATGCAATCTTTTTACTGCATTTATTAGTTTCTGTTGAGCTTCGGCTTCGCGCCGTTGAGCTTCGGCTTCACCTTGTTGGGCTTTGGCTTTTTCGCGTTGGGCTTCGGCTTCACGTTGCTGCGCTTCGGCTTCTCGCTGTTGGGCTTCGGCTTCACGTTGCTGAGCTTCGGCTTCGCGCTGTTGCGCTTGGGCTTTTTCGCGTTGCGCTTCGGCTTCGCTTTGTTGGGCTATGCGTGTAAGTCTTTCGGCTTCTTCCTTTTGTGCTGTAATATCTTCTATTGCTGCCTTTTCTACTCTTATGGCATCCCAATATTGATCGTAATATAATAACTCCTCTTCTGTGAATGCATCTTTTTGTACGTATTCCAAGGCTTCTTTTATTACCGATTCGTTTATTAAATCCTGTGGTGCTTCTTGTGTGTTTTCATCAATCTCTGTTAAAAACCTTAGCCATAAGGTTTGTAGGCGTTTATCGTTAAACTTCTTTGCTTTAAATTTGGGCAGTTCTATAAAGATGAGTTCTAAACCTTTTATTTGCTCGTTGCTGTTTTGCTTGTGTACCATACGGTAATGATGATAATAGATGTCTTTCATTGCTTTGCTGGTATGAAAGATATCATCAATTAAGCTTAAGCCATAAACAGGTTTCAAATCGCTGAATTTTCCACCGCCTTTTAATTGTCGCACATACGCTTTTCCGGCATTGAAAAGCATACGTTTTTTGAACGAACTGGTCCAATACATTTGCATCTCAACAATGAAATACCTTTGGTGATTATCTGTGCAATGCACATCAACAACAGAGCGTTTGAAGCCCGGTAATTCCGGAATAATTTCTGAGTCGAGGTAATCTATGTGCTCAATAATCTGCCCATTTTCTAAGGGCAATATCTCGTTTAAAAAGCTGATTAATAAATGGGGATGCTCTCCAAATATTTTCCGGAAGGTAAGATC
>JFJP01041716.1_pt1 | contig 19499 bp, 14 predicted proteins | sample 431651 | NCBI WGS metagenome assembly JFJP01 (sample SAMN02602958, study PRJNA72255) | Microbial mat metagenome, whole genome shotgun sequencing project. | biome: fresh water; feature: sink hole; material: water; isolation source: purple microbial (photo- and chemosynthetic) mats found in...
AAATACGTTCTCCTATTGTATTCTTTTAAAAATATTCCGGGCAAATACTCGTGTAGAATAATCTTCTTTCAGTGTTTTCAGAATGTTAACTGAACACTAAAACACACTTTGGAACGTTTTTTGAACATAAATGAAATAAAAGTCTTCAGATGCCCCGGTTACTAGTTATCCTTTTTTTATTCAGTTGCCTGTCCGCTTTTCCCCAATCGTACCGTAAAATTCATAATACGGCATTTGTACGCGGGGAGAAACTGACCTTCAGGGTTGCATTTAATTCGACACTTACAGGAAGTATTACCGGCGGAAAAGCCACATTGGAAGTGAAAGAAGAAAATAAAATCCTGAACAACAGGAGTACATATCACGTAGTAGGTGAAGGAAAAACAACAGGGTTTATTGAGCTGTTTTATAAAGTCCACGACAGGTTTGAAAGCTATTTTGACCAGGATGCATTGATTGCCAGGCAATTTATACGCCGTACACGCGAAAACACGTATAAAAAAGATGACCTGGTGGTCTTTCGCCAGGAAGATCTCTTAGCCGTAAGCTTAACAAAAATTGTAAAGGTTCCCGCCAATATGCAGGATGTTATTTCAGCATTTTATTACGCACGTACGCTCGACATATCAAATCTGGAACCAGGTGGAATAGTGCATGTTCCTTTTTTTCTGGATGATTCCGTTTATAATTCGAAAGTTATATTCAAAGGCAGGGAAACCGTGAAAATCAAATTAGGGAAATTCAAATGCATAGCTTTCAGACCGATGGTAGCTACCGGTTATGCTTTCGATGATCCTTACCCGATCACCATCTGGTTAACCGATGATGCAAACCGTATGCCGGTACTTATTGAATCGGAGCAATCGGTTGGCCGCGCAAGGGTTGAACTGATATCTTATTCAGGTTTAGCCAATCCAATAATGGCTAAAATACCGGAATAAGTGATTAACAACGGTAGACTCTGAGAAATCAGGGATGAAGCATCCGTTACTCCTGAATAATACTTGTGATTGTTGCTGCCGGATGTGGAATTAACGGATAGATAAAAGTCATATCGAAACGTGTTAAATTATACCGCTTTATCATTTTATCCACATGACTTATCCAATGTGGAGAAGTTGCATATTTTGCGGCTTTCATTGCTTTCAGCCATTTCATATAATCCATGTCGCCTTTTAAAACGGTATAATATTTCCTTCGTGCCAACATTTCACCGAAATGCAGATAAGCAGCTTCGTCTGATTCGAATTTGCGGTATGATGTTGAATATCCGGATTTGGTTTTTGAGGATTTTACTCTTCCTTTTACCCCAAAATGGTTTTTATTCACCTTGCATAATTTACTTGTCCCTGCTGCGCTTTCCTGCAAAGCAATTCCAAGAACAAGACTGGCAGGGATTTGAAACTTAACCAATACTTCAAGAGCCAGGGTGTCGTATTTGTCAATATAAACTTCAGCAGCACTTTGAGCCTGAAGGCTAAAAATTGCATAAAAAAACAGAAGATTTATAAGTAAAAACCGCATAAGGGTGTATCTATTTCCTGCTAAATGTAAACATTAAATTAAAAGTTTAACTTAAAGTGCAGGTATTTGTTCAATTGAAGCTTGCTGTTTGAATATCGGATAACAGACACTCTGACCTTTTCTCAACTAAAAAGTTTAATTAATAACTTGCCATTATGGAAAAACGTCACCCTGCACATCCTTAATTTACACTAAAACATATACCTTTATATTTTCCACAAATTTGAGTTTCTATGAAAACATTATTGATCCTGTTAATCCTTTCAATAAGCTTAGATGTAATGTCGCAAAACCAAAATAAAAGAGAATGGCAGCAGGTCGATTCGCTTTCCGGTATTGGCCAGTCGCAGTCAGCGCTTGATATAGTAATTGCGATTTACGAAAAAGCAAAAACTGCTAACGATGCCGACCAGTTTCTAAAAGCATCGCTATACCGGATGAAACTGGAATCGGATTTCCATGAAGACTATTTCGAACAAAGTATAGCGCGCACCCAGCTTGAAGTTCTTTCTGCAAAAGCTCCAGTAAAACAAATCCTTCATTCTGCGCTGGCAGAATTGTATTGGCTGTATTATCAGAACAACCGCTGGCAGATACTTAACCGAAGCGTAACTTCCAATTTTGTAACTGATGATATTAAAACATGGGACCTGAAAAAACTGGTAACAACCTGTATGGGAAACTATGCATTATCTCTCACCGACAAAGAATTATTGAAAAACACGCCTGTTTCTTCCTTTTCTGAAATAGTAATAAAACAAAAGGATTCTGAAAAATACAGGCCAACTTTATTTGATTTCCTTGCACATCGGGCTATTGATTTTTATGCATCATCAGAAGCCGGATTAACGAAACCTGCCAATACTTTTTCAGTTGATAAGGATGAATACTTTGCGACTTCAGCTGATTTTGCGGCTTTATCAATCATTTCGCCCGATTCGCTTTCATTTGAATTTCAGGCGCTTAAGCTTTACCAGGAAGTAATTGAATTCCATTCGTTGGACAAAGAACCTACTGCTCTTGTAGATGTTGAGTTAGAAAGACTTTCGTTTGTTCATGAAAAAAGTATCGTACCTGAAAAAGACAGCCTTTATCTTGAAGCTCTTTATAAACTGGAAAAACAATTTATAAATCATCCTTCATCCACTGAAGTATCTTTTGAAATTGCCTCCCGGTTAAATGGTGATGAATCAATTGCAATTCCTTTCATTGAAGAAGAACAATCTGGCCAAGCCATTTCTGAAGCTAAAAAATGGGATAAGAAAAAGGCACTCGAAATCTGCGAAGCAGCAATAAGCCGTTTCCCTGAAAGTTTCGGAGCAAATAACTGCCGCTCTCTGATTGAAAGCATCAAACAACCATTATTATCTACAAATACAAATTACGCTTCAATTCCGGGAAAGCCTTCACTGGCATTGGTGAACTATAAAAATGTTAACAAAGTATATTTCCGTCTTTTAAAAATTAACCCCGAAACCGACCGCGATCTGCAGGAAAAACAACAGGATATCCGGCTCGAAAAATACCTGAACCTTAAAGCTGAAAAATCCTGGGAACAGCCACTTCCTGATGATGGCGATTACAGGAATCATTCTGCTGAAATACGTATTCCGGCCCTGCCACAAGGATATTATGTGTTGCTTTCCAGCAATGATGCCTCGTTTCCGGCTAAATCAGCAATACTCACAGCCAATACATTCTGGATCAGCACTATCAGTTTCCTCAGCCGCAACGATAAAACCGGCAATAATGAGATTGTGGTTCTGCATCGCGAATCCGGGCAACCACTTTCCCGGGTGAAAGTAGCATCATATTACCGTGAGTACAATTCCAATGCACGAAAGTATGAAAGCAAAGCCGGGGCGGTTTTTACTACCGATAAATCAGGAATGGTAAATATTCCATCGAAGAATGATAACCGCAGAAATAATCAGTTTTACCTGGTTTTTTCATCAAAAAAAGACCAGCTGATTACTGAAAGCTTTTTTTCGGGCTATTCCTACCGGTACGACGAACCTAAAACGATAGTGCAAACCCGTTTTTTCACAGACAGGGCAATCTACCGGCCAGGACAGACTATTTACTTCAAAGGAATTGCGCTTGAACGAAAAGGAGAAGATGTTCAGCTAAAAACAAACTCTCACCACCAATGATTTTGGTTCATTCAGCGGAAATTTTATTGCTCCGCAAGGAGTGCTCACCGGCCAAATGACTATCCGCTGCGAAACAGGATCGGTTTCCGTGCAGGTAGAAGAATATAAACGGCCAAAGTTTGAAGTAACCTTTGAACCTGTAAAAGGATCGTATAAACTGGGCGAAACCATCGTTGCCAAAGGGAAAGCGCTCGCTTATGCCGGAAGTACAGTCTCTGATGCGAAAGTAAGTTACAGGGTGGTTCGTAACGCAAGTTTCCCATTTTGGTGGGGATGGCGCGGTATGCCGAGATCAGCGGAAATGGAAATTACCAATGGCGAGACGGTTACCGTTAGTGATGGGTCATTTACAGTAATGTTTAAGGCCATTCCTGATCTTTCCGTTGACCGGAAAACGAATCCGGTCTTTACCTATACGGTTTATGCTGATGTTGCTGATATCAACGGCGAAAGCCATAGCAGCGAAACTGGTATTTCGGTTGGATATAAGGCTCTGCTTATAACAACAGATCTGGCTGATGATATTAACCTTGAAAAACCGCTTCAGTTTTCGCTTTCAACTACCAATCTTAATGGTGAAAAAGAAGGAGCTTCCGGAACCATTACTATTTCGAAACTCAGGAAACCAGGCCAGGTACTTTATTCACGCAAGTGGGCGCGACCGGACAAATTTACCATGTCGAAAGCTGAATATGAAAAAGACTTTCCCGGCGAAGTGTATAACGATGAAGACGATGCAACAACGTGGCCAATAGAGTCATTTGTATTTTCTAAAAATTTCAGTACTCCGGCAGATTCTGTTTTCAACATCGGAAATCAAATTCCGGCCGGCATGTATGTGATTGAAATCAAAACTAAAGATGCGTTTGGAGAAGAAGTTGTTTACAAAAAATATTTTAACACTTTTAAGCCTGAGTCCGGTAGTTCCGATGCTGTTTCTCCTGCATTCTTCACATTACTTACTCCAACTGCTGAACCAGGCGGGGATGTGAAATTTATAATCGGCTCACCGGTTAAGAACGCTTATATTATTTATGAAGTTACTCACAAAGATAAAGTAGTAAGCCGCGAAATTCTTTCCCTGAGTAAGGAACAGAAACTGATCAGCATTCCTGTAAAAGAAGAGTACCGGGGCAACTTCGGCATCAGCCTGGCTTTTGTGAAAAATAACCGCACTTTTTTAATGACCAAACTTGTCAATGTCCCATATACAGATAAAAAACTCGATATCAGCTTTGCCACATTCCGCAATAAATTGTTGCCGGGGCAGGAAGAGGAATGGCAGATCACCTTGCGCGACAGTAAAGGTGAAAAAGCGGTAGCCGAAATGCTTGCCGGAATGTACGATGCTTCGCTGGATGCATTTGTTCCGCATAGCTGGGATTTTACTGTTTTCAATTCTTATTATGGTATCCGCTCCTGGAATGATAATCAATGTTTTGGAATTGCTGCATCAGAGCAGTACACATATCCGACTTCCAACTTTGAGTTTTCCAACCGGGAATATGACCGGTTAAATTGGTTTGGATTTAACTATGGGTATTCAGGTGGAAGAATAAGGTACAGGATGCAGGGCTTGGAAATGGAGAAAAATAAGTCTGTTATGGCAAAAGGTGAAGCAATGCCTGCAGCTGCTATGGCTGAAGCAACAAATGACAAACTTATTGAAATGAATTCAAAAGTAGCTGGCATTCAAATTACAAACCAGGATCAAGTTAAAGTAGAACCGCCAAAATCCTCACAAAGTATTCAAATCCGCACAGGCTTTAACGAAACCGCCTTTTTCTTTCCGCAGCTTGCCACCAACGAAAACGGTGATATAGTTATAAAATTCAAAGCACCGGAAGCGCTTACCCGCTGGAAAATAATGGGATTAGCCTATACTAAAGATTTGAAATACGGACAGATTGAGAAATCGTTGGTAACACAAAAGGATCTGATGTTGTTTACCAATCCACCGCGTTTCCTGCGTGAAGGTGATAAGATGGATTTCTCAGCCAAAATCTCTAATATCAGTGACCGCGATCTATCAGGAACAGCAGAGTTGCATTTCTTCGATGCGTTAACCATGAAACCGGTTGATGATGTTATGGACTTGAAACAACTAACTATTCCTTTTTCTGTAAATAAGGGTCTCAGTTCACCAGTAAGCTGGAAGATCAATATTCCCGAAGGATTGCAGGCAGTAACTTATCGTATTACTGCTTCAGCCGGCGCTTTCAGCGATGGTGAAGAAGCTGCTATTCCTGTCCTCACAAATCGTATGCTTGTAACCGAAAGTATGCCTTTACCAGTAAACGGGATGCAACAGAAGAAATTTAGCTTTGAAAAGCTGGTCAATTCAGGCAAATCCGGCTCGACCATGCGAAATTACAGGCTCACGCTCGAGTATACTTCGAACCCGGCATGGTATGCTGTACAAGCTCTGCCTTACCTGATGGAATACCCTTACGAATGTGCCGAACAGCTTTTCAGCCGGTATTATGCCAACAGCCTGGCGACGCATATCGCCAACAGCGATCCCAAAATAAAACGTGTTTTCGAAAGCTGGAAGAACATCACACCTGACGCATTGAAATCGAACCTCGAAAAGAATGAGGAACTTAAATCAGTCCTTCTACAGGAAAGTCCCTGGGTGCGTGAAGCAACAAACGAAAGTGAACGCAAACAACGTATTGCCTTGCTTTTCGACCTGAACCGTATGGCTTCGGAACAAACTTCGGCAATGAAAAAACTGCGCGATATGCAGAATCCGAATGGCGGATGGCCGTGGTTCCGGGGAATGCCCGAAAGCCGTTATATCACCCAACATATCGTAACAGGATTGGGACATCTGTACTATCTCGAAGTAATGAATCCAGCTGAAAATACAGAGATACACGATATGCTCGCAAAAGCTATTGAATACCTGGATGAAACAGTTAAAATTGATTTTGAGAAACTTAAGAAGAATGATAAGAATTACCTTAAAAACAATCATCTTGGATACGAGGATATTCAATATTTATATGCCCGGACTTATTTCCTGGCCGATTTTCCGATGGGAAAAGAAAACACGGAAGTTCTTGAGTATTTCAAGACCCAATCCGTAAAATACTGGAAGCCGCAGAACAATTATATGAAAGCGATGATTGCCTTGTATCTCAACCGTTTCGGCGAAGAAAATACTGCTTCACTGATCATGCGTTCGCTGAAGGAAACCTCCCTGCATAACGAAGAAATGGGAATGTACTGGCGGAATGAGCAACGCTGCTGGAACTGGTTCCAGGCTCCGGTTGAGACACAGGCTCTTTTAATCGAAGCATTCGACGAAGTGAGTGACGATCAGAAATCGGTAGAAGAGCTCAAAATATGGTTGTTGAAACAAAAACAAACCCAGGACTGGAAAACTACCAAAGCCACTTCAGAAGCGGTATACGCTTTACTGCTCCGGGGACCTTCATTACTGGCTTCAGAGAAACAGGTTGAAATAACTTTAGGGAAAGAAAAGGTTGATCCGTATAAAGCAGACGGTTCGAAACCGGAAGCCGGCACAGGTTATTTTAAAACAAGCTGGGATGCCACTTCAGTAAAACCGGAGATGGGAAAAGTGACAGTTAACAATCCTAATCCAACAGTTGCATGGGGAGCTCTATACTGGCAGTATTTCGAACAGCTTGATAAAATTACCCCGGCAAAAACACCACTTAGCCTGAGTAAAAAGCTTTTCCGCGAAGTGAATACTCCAACCGGACCAGTAATTGAACCAATCACAGAGAATTCAGCTGTAAAAGTTGGTGATAAAATTGTTGTTCGTGTTGAGCTCCGCTCCGACCGTGATATGGAGTATATCCATTTGAAAGATATGCGGGCATCGGCTTTTGAGCCTGTAAATGTACTTTCAGGATACCGTTATCATGATGGACTGGGATATTATGAATCCACGCGTGATGCGTCTACTAACTTCTTTATCGGCTATTTACCAAAAGGCACTTATGTGTTTGAGTACAAACTGGTAGCCACACAAAAAGGAGATTTTTCGAATGGGATAACTTCGGTGCAATGCATGTATGCACCTGAGTTTTCAGCTCATTCGGAAGGGATAAGGGTAAAGGTGGAGTAAATGATGTCTTTGAAAAACTGATTAAACCGGATTTCAAATCATAAGTGTTCGAAACCGGCTCGGCGGGATTTGTAATCCCACCGCACAGAGCCCCGGATTTGAAATCCGGTTTGTCAATGTTTAGAAAGTTATGGTATTTAACCAGTTACCCTGCATCCATTGTTCATAATACAATTCTTCTAAAACGATATTTCCAGTTGCTTACTACTGAATATGGATAATGATAGTCTGAATCCTACAGATTGAAAACCCGCATTGTTAAACCCGGTATAAACTCCAATATTGTAAAGGTCGTTTCCTATTCCATAACCCAGTTCAAGGTGATAGCCATTTTCGGGTACAAACAAATAATTTAAACACAGGCTCTCGTTCCACATTCTGTTGCGGATAATTGGCAGGCGTTTGAGCAACAGCATAGGTGTTTTATACATTACATGACTTTCAATGTAGCCTTTATCAGTACTGTTTGAATAATAATCCATCAGTTGAAAAACCGGATACATGTTTTTAATGCCAATTTCGTAGGGTGAAGTTGCAAAATGATTGAATTCGTTGAAATAGACGCTTCTGTTATTCGCAAAATATCCCGCTTCGAAGCTGTAATTGATGGTTGAACGCAGACCGGATTTCAACTTCTGACTAATTCCAATTTTTACCAGATCGTAGTCGGTATCAAAACCAGGCGCCGGAATTCCTTTTTGGTAACCAATAAACATTGTCGGCGTGTTGTTAAGGCCAGGGCGCGGAATTTTAACTCCTTCCCTGTAATAATAATATGGCGCAGGCTTGTACGATAATGCAAAATCCAGTTGCAGGTTGCCATGATCAGCCATAGTGTATGATTCAGACTCAGGAATATTAGGTTTATACGTTCTGCTTTCCCTGTAAAAGAAAGAAAAATCGGTGTTGTTTTCCTGTGTTTTGTTTTTTTCGGCAGTAATTGTTGACTCAAGATTTAATTCATGTGAAATCCGGATGCGATGATTTAAAGTAATATTATTCCTCAGGTAGAGCCTGGAAATATTATCATGCAGAAAAAGTGATGAAAAGGAGTTTTCCAGCGCCATTGCTCCTTTTGTATTGAAATCAGAACTTCCGGAACCGGCTTTAATATTGATAATCTGTCTTAATTTGCCGGAACCTGTAAAATTGATACCGGCATCCCACACAACTGCTTTCCGTGAAAAAGCATAACCGGGCGAAACAGAAACAGAATATAAACCCTGGTCTTTTACTTTCCGGAACAACTCAAAATTGGTTTTATAAACAAGCCCATCAACAGCATTAAAGTTGAGCCCGAATGGATATAATAATCCTTTACTTTTAAAATACTTAACGGTATCAGGTTCATAAAGACCTCCCGTTAACAGTACTTTAAGGAACTTTTTATTTTTAGACTTATTTAAACGGGTTGAATCATTCACCTGTTTTGCATTTTCCATCTGAATTGAATCAAACGCATTTACACTGACTTTTTCGACAGATGAGAGTGGTATCGGCCTTACCTTGTTCCAGTATAAAGTATCACGGGTGCGGGCCGCGCTGTCAATTTCGGTTTTATACCTTTCAATATAGCTATGGTCATTTTTTAATGTGTCCTTCCGGATAATTTCTTGTTTGCGAAGCAAAAGTTTTGAAGCCCGGTTTGCCTCTGCAGTTGTAGGATTTTCAATGGTTGAAAACTTCAGGATTTGTTCATCAATTTTAGAAACACGTACTTTGGTTTTAACCGACAGGATTTCCTTTTGGCGAAGCAGTTGCTCCACATTCCTTTTATTTGCCTCAATTACTGCCTGGTTAACTTCAAGCTTATTGTATTTTATTGAGGTATAGTAATTGATTACAGACTTATTGTCCATGATCTCGATATCAATATTATACCTGTTATTTACGGCTAACCATACACCTTCATTTACTTCAGCAAATGACTGGCTGATTTTTATCGATGTACCCAATTGTGCGTTAATGGTTAAATCCATGCTGTAAATGCACCAAAGCCCTTTAATTATATACAAATAGCCACTGACATACTGTGATCCGTCACCTTTAGGAATGACTTTGATTTTATCAACGGATACATTTCCATATTGATTATTGCCTTCATATTGATACCTGTAATATGAAAAAGCACCTGCAGTGAGCGGCGATACAGCATTGCCGAATGATTTGGGATTATAGGTGTTCTGTGTTATAAAACCCATGGCTCCGGAAGAACTGCCCTGGTTGTTGCCGGGAAAGGTACTGTGTAAAGATTTGACTTTCTGTGTGATAATATTGGGTGATTTGAAACTTATCTCATTTACCGATTCTTCGAGATACGTATCACCTTCTTTAATTTGCTGTTCTTTAAGTTCATCGCGAGCCATCCATTTTACCATCAGGAGCTTTGCTTATTACATTCCGCATAATTTTATAGGCAGGATCTTCTCCATCCGAAGTTATTACAACTTCTTTGAGATCGTAAGCCATAGCGGATAATACGATGTTTAAGCTTTGAGTATTTTTATCAAGAACGATATTCTGCGTCACCGATTTGTAACCCATACTTTGAAATGTACACGTATAATTGCCTTCCGAAAGCTTAAGCTCGAATTGTCCATCCTGGTTAGCTGCGGTTCCAAAGGCAGCCTCTTTTATATAAACAGTTGAGAATGGTATAGGTTTACCATCGGAATCGGTAATTGATCCTTTGAATACTTGTCCGGACAGTATTGTACTGAAACCAATAAAAACTGATAATAGGAATATGTTTCGCTGCATATCTTGAAATATGAATCAAATATATCCAAAGATTTTGCCTGTTAGAAGGCTGTTAACTATTTTTATGAGAAAACAGTTCGGGTAACCTATTCACGGGGTGACTCGAGTCACCCCGTGAATAGAAAAAAGCCAGGGTTTCACATCAGTGAAATCCTGGCTTAACATCTATTCGGAGTGTGAATTCAAATCGCGCACCGCATATTATGGGCTATTTTATATCGAAACCTTTAAACTCAATTCCTTCAACTGATCATCCGAAATACGCGAAGGCGAATCGATCATTACATCGCGGGCAGCGTTATTTTTAGGGAAAGCAATATAATCACGAATGGATTCGCTGCCTCCAAAAAGTGAACATAAACGATCGAAACCAAATGCAATTCCTCCGTGTGGAGGTGCACCAAATTCAAACGCATTCATCAGGAAACCAAACTGTGCCTGCGCATCTTCTTCACTGAAACCAAGTAATTGCAACATCTTGTGCTGGAGAGGTTTGTTATGGATACGGATTGATCCCCCACCAACTTCCACTCCATTAATTACCATATCATAGGCATTGGCACGAACGGCTCCCGGATCGGTATCCAGCAAAGCAATATCTTCGGGTTTAGGTGATGTAAACGGATGGTGCATGGCATAAAAACGATTGCTGTCCTCATCCCATTCCAACAATGGGAAATCATACACCCAAAGTGGAGCGAAGGTTTCCGGATTGCGAAGTGCAAGACGGTTGCCCATTTCGAGGCGGAGTTCATTAAGTGCTTTGCGGGTTTTGTTGGCTTTTCCTGCTAAAACAAGAATAAGGTCGCCAGGTTTGGCATCAAATGCCTCTGCCCATTTTTTCAGCTCTTCTGGTGTGTAAAATTTATCGACTGAGGATTTCAATGTTCCATCAGTAGCATAGCGCAGATAAATCAATCCGCCGGCACCTATCTGGGGTTTCTTTACAAAATCGGTGAGTTCGTCTAATTGTTTACGTGTGTATTCGGCACAGCCTTCGGCATTGATACCAACAACCAGTTCAGCATCATCAAAAACTTTGAAGTCTTTGCCCTTTACAATATCCGAAAGTTCAACGAATTTCATTCCAAAGCGGATATCAGGCTTATCACTGCCGTAGTATTTCATGGCGTCGGCCCAGGTCATGCGTGGCAATTTCACAACATCAACTCCTTTAACCGTTTTAAACAGGTGTTTGGTAAGTCCTTCGAAAGTATCGAAAATATCTTCCTGTGTTACGAACGACATTTCACAGTCGATCTGTGTGAATTCCGGCTGGCGGTCAGCACGAAGATCCTCATCGCGGAAGCATTTCACTATCTGGAAATAACGGTCGAAACCGGCTACCATCAGCAATTGCTTGAACGTTTGAGGTGATTGCGGTAAAGCATAAAACTCTCCGGGATTTACGCGTGAAGGAACCACGTAATCGCGTGCGCCTTCGGGAGTACTTTTAATGAGGACAGGAGTTTCAACTTCTATAAAGTTGAGGCTGTCCATATAATTCCGGGTCTGGAAAGCAAGGCGATGGCGCAGTTCCATATTGCGTTTCACAGCATTGCGGCGCAGATCGAGGTAGCGGTATTTCATACGGAGTTCGTCACCGCCGTCGGTATTATCTTCAATAGTAAAAGGTGGCGTTTTCGATTCGTTGAGGATATCCAGCTTTTCAACTGTAATTTCGATATCGCCGGTTGCCATTTTAGCATTCTTATTACTGCGTTCCGAAACTTTCCCTTCCACAAGAATTACAAATTCACGACCAAGTTTGCGGGCCTGATCGCACAAAGCGGCATGAGTTTCGGTATTGAAAACCAACTGCGTTAATCCATAACGGTCGCGCAGATCAATAAAAGTCATTCCGCCCAGGTCGCGCGAACGCTGAACCCAGCCGGTTAATATTACGTTCTGGCCTACATGAGCCATATTCAGTTCACCACAGGTATGTGTACGAAGCATAGTACTTTGATTTATTAAAGGCTGCAAAAGTAGGAATTTTTTAGAAGTGAAATTTGTGGAATTTGTACAGTTATGGTCTCGGTGCCACTCGACCACCTAAGATTTTGGTGATCGAGCAAAGACACATTTTAAAAGTTCCGGTGACCGGGCGGAGCCGAGCCCACCATTAACCGAACCGAGGGCAACAACCATCCAACCTCAAAATGACCCTAAAATCATCCTCCCGCTAAAATTTGTTACTGTAATACATCCTGATCCTCATAAATAGAAAAATAATTTAACATTATTTTCACAAAAAGCGTTAAAACCGATCGATGTATTTGCTAAAACACTTGATTTCAGCACTTAAATTCATTACCTTTGCACACTTTTCTTAAATCTAACAGAAATCCTAACTATATGAAACTCTCACAATTCAGGTATCATCTGCCAAATGATCTGATTGCTCTTCATCCGGTAGAAAACCGTGATGAATCGCGTTTGATGGTACTCGACCGTAAAACGCAAACCATTGAACACAAAACCTTCAAGGATATACTCAATTATTTTGGAGATGGGGATGTTTTTATTTTGAATAACACTAAAGTTTTTCCAGCACTTTTATTAGGCGAAAAAGAAAAAACAGGAGCTAAAATCACTGTATTCCTTCTTCGTGAACTCAATAGCGAAGCCCGTTTATGGGATGTACTGGTTGATCCGGCTCGTAAAATACGTATTGGCAACAAGTTGTATTTTGGAGATGACGATTCACTGGTTGCTGAAGTAATAGACAATACTACCTCACGTGGGCGTACACTTCGTTTTTTGTTCGACGGCCCATATAGCGAATTCAAACGCACAATCGAATCATTAGGCCGTACACCGCTTCCTGAAGAATTGCAGCGCCTCCGCGATATTGTTCCCGATGACAAAGAGCGTTACCAAACCATTTATGCAAAAAATGAAGGAGCTGTAGCTGTTCCGTCAGCCGGACTCCATTTCAGCCGCGAACTAATGAAACGCCTCGAACTTTCAGGTGTAAATTTTGCAGAAGTAACACTGCATGCCGGCCTTGGTAATTTCCGGGCTATTGATGTAGAAGACCTTACCAAATACAAAATGGATTCGGAAGAATTGCTTATTGAAGAAGACCAGGCAGCAATTGTAAACAGATCTATCGAAGCTCGCAGAAAAGTCTGCGTGGTTGGCACAACAACAATGAAAGCAGTTGAATCGTCGGTTACTATTTCCGGACAGCTTAAACCATACAGTGGATGGAGCAATAAATTTATTTTCCCTCCTTACGATTTCAGCATAGCCTCGAGCATGATTACCAACCTGCCCCTGCCACAATCACCTATGATGATGATGGTTGCAGCCTATGCCGGTTACGACTTACTGATGAAAGCATATAAAGAAGCCGTTGCACAGAAATACCGTTTCTTCACTTATGGAGATGCGATGTTGATTCTGTAACCAGTTACAAAACACTGATTCTGATAATTATAAAATCCCTTCGTAAGAGGGGATTTTTTCTTTAGTGTGTTTTTTAATCAAGTATGGTGGCGTATGATTTAAATATGAACTCAGTTCTCAATGAATCCTGTTGTATATCAAATTTAAGATCTTCGAACTCTGCGCCTTGATACGATTCAACTTTCCTTGCTTTTAACTCTTCGGGCATATTCCACTGTTTAACTGTCAAAACTATTTTTGCGCACAAACCATCTCCCTGTACAATAAAGTAAAGATATTCCTGTCCGTTTTTCTCCTCATATTTTTCCAACCAATAGGACAACTTAGAGGTGTCAACAAGATTTAACTGATTTACTAATTCGTCCTTATAAGGTTCTGTATCTGGTGCATACTTTTCAAAAAATGGATTTGAGTTCGTACACTCTGGCCTGTCGCAGTTTGCTACTATAAATGAAAGTAAAAGAAGCAGTATGATTTGAAAAAGGGTTGGTTTCATAATTTAGAATTCATTTAGTGAATTATTCAGCATTAAAAAATGTATTGGTTTTTGATTTGAGGGAAGAAGCATTCTGATTTAATTATCATTGAAAGAATTGACTCTGAGCATTGAAATAACATCCGTTGAAGATGAACATTACTCTCAAACGCAGTGTTACCCGATTGCATCTTCTTCACATCATCATTTATTTAGAACTTTTCTCAGTACAGGCATCCCTGCTTCCAGCTGTATTGAATCGGAAAGATTAACCATATTGTACATTTCTCCGGCTTTTGAAATCGATAAAATTCCCTTCCCTTCCAGGTTAATGCGTAAAGAATCAATATGGTTAGTGGGGTTAATTTTTATTCCTCCTTCAAAGTTATAATCTGTACATAATTTTCCCTGAATTCCCAGATTAGTGATATAACAATTACGGAATTCAACTTCCATGGGATAAAATGCCGTGAGATTTAGTTTAGTTGCTTTCAATTTGTTAAGGTATAATACAAATGCACCTTGATTTTCAAGTTCCGGCGTCTTCTGATTAATAACAATATCATTAACCTCCGGAACTTTAATGTGAAGGATTTCTTCGGTATTTTCCAACGGCTTATTTATATGGATGAAAAGCGTGCCGTTTTTATTTTCGATGACAAGGTATTTACTGTAACCATCGCCGATGCTCAATTCATGTGTATCGCTTTGGGTTATATAAATTTTTGGGGAGCCATCTACAAAAACCTGGATTCTGGTAAACGGCTTTAAATGCAATATATCTGCCGATTGCGAAAGGTGCCCAAACTTACTGACTCCGTTATCTGAAATTGTTCGGGTAACAGAAGCTATCAGGAAATTATACGTAATTATCCAGCCTGTCGCCAACAGGAAAATGCCAATCAAAATACGATTACTTTTCTTCATAACTAAATATTTTTGTGGGTTTCTTTATACTTATTATAATATTGCTGCAGCTCTCCGAAAGTGATATTTAACTGATCCAGTTTATTGAATAAGACAGGCATTTCAATAGTTATAAAGTTGTCACGTCTTGTATTTATAATCTTTTCAAAAGCCTCAGCTGTAACATGCAAACCGACTCCACGCTTTGTGTAAACAATGTCCCTGGTTTGCAGATGCTCATAGGCCCGCATGACTGTATTCGGATTTACAAGCAGTTCCACTGCAAGTTCACGCACCGAAGGTATCCTTTCGTTTGCTTGCCATTTACCGGCAATTATGCAATCGCTCACATAATCAACTATCTGAAGGTAAATAGCTTGTTTATCAGTGAATTCCATACTACTCTTCCGTTAAATTTCTTTTTCTTTTAATTTAATATAGGCGGCATAGTAAATAAGTACCGGAATTGTAATCCAAATAACATAGCTAGCAATGCTAACAGCTTCATTCATTGTAACAGGAACATATTTCCCGTTGTAAATGTACAGGTGTCCTCCTATCATCAAAATAGAATTTGTACCCCATACATTCCATCCTGTCAGCACATTAGTTACATATTGCTGACCGGGGTAAAACATTATAATGAGGATAAAAACAGCAATTGCCGAATAACTAAACTGTCGATTGGTAAATGAAATGCTACCCAGTAAAAACAAGGACTGTACAATCAGAAAGTGAATAAAGCAAATTGCATAGGAAAATGAAGCTATTCTAATATCGTTGCCATCACTGAAAAGCAATTTCTTAACAGTAAATGAATCATGAAAAGCATTTCCCAGCGCATAAGCTGTTCCAAAATACAATAACGAAAATACCACTGAGTAAACAATGTATGTGAAGAATATACTTACAATGAACTTTTCCTTTATTGAAGCAGGAATTGTGAGGAATGAAAATGCTTTTCCTTTATTTGCCCATGATCCATAAAAAGCGGACGCGTACAAACAACCGGTGAAAAGGTAAACAAATGGGAAGAATAGAATGTAGTTATCCGTACTGTAACCACTTACCAATGAAATATAAAACACTATGAAAACCGTAATGGCAGATATTCCGATGTAAGCTGGAAGGAAACCTGTAATATGAATCCTGGATAACAGAAAAAACCGCTTGATACTGAATGTATTGTTCATAACTGGATGGGGTATTAATTGTTTATCAGGTGATTGTATTTCTCCGGATCCGAAATCCAGGCATTGAAAAGGATTTCCAGGTCAACCACACCTTCGTCATTACTTTTATTCAGGGTCATGTAATGTTTTCCCAGTACTCCTTTCGAAGTGAATAATACTTCCTCGCCTTCAGGAACAACATTACCATACTTGAACATAATTTTTGAGGATATTTTCTCCAACGGCTTATTTAACTGAATTTTCCCGGCTTCAAGAATGATAACACTGTCTATAAGACTTTCAAGGTCCTTAACCTGGTGCGTTGAGATAAGGATTGTTCTTTCTTCGTTAAAAACCGAGGCAATTATCCTCCGGAATACAGCTTTTGATGGAATATCCAACCCATTAGTTGGTTCATCCAGATAAACATATTTTGTATTGCATGCCAGGGTAAAAGCGATCATTGCTTTTTTCTTTTGTCCGAAGGATATTTTGTTCAGGTTAGCCTGGAAATCAACATCCATTTCGCCCAACAGATTGCGGAATTGCTGGATATCAAATGCAGGATAAAACGGAGCGATCAGTTTCATCATTTTTTCGGGACTATCGGCAGGCAGATAAATCTCTTCCGGTAAAAGAATAAAGTCGGCCAAAAAATCAGGTTTCCGGTGTTCCGGAATATGTCCGTTTACAGAAATTGATCCTGATTTTGGAAAAGCCAGACCTGATAGTAGTTTTAGAAGTGTGGTTTTACCGGCTCCGTTCTTTCCAAGTAATCCATAAATTCGTCCGGCCTCAAGTTCCAGCTCCATGTTATTGAAAAGGATTTCTTTTCTCTGATACCAGAATGAAATATCTTTAAGTGAGATCATAAGTAATAATATTAGTGTACTACTACGTTAATACACTGCAAATATAGGGCAGAATTTTCATCTTCGACAAAACGAGAAAAATATATTTTGAATTACCTGTCATTTCAGGTTATTATGCTTTATATCAGGCACAAATAAACCGTACTTAATATTGATTACTTTTGCAATAGTTTCGGGAATATCAAAATCCTCACTCTATACCTAATGACGGATTTACTTGTAGTTATCTCGTCGTTACAAAACATTCACCATGGAATCTATCCGCAAAATATACAAAACCGGCCTTGGTCCATCGAGTTCCCATACTATGGGGCCACGATTTGCTGCTGAAAAATTCAAGTTAAAAAACGAACCTGCAACCCAAATCCGTATTACACTTTATGGAAGTCTTGCTGCAACCGGCAAAGGCCATCTTACAGATAAAGTGCTGCATGAATCTTTTCCTGAAGACAAGGTGAAAATTATCTGGCAGAAAGACACTGTTTTGCCGCAGCATCCGAATGGAATGAAATTCGAAGCGCTGGATGATAATGGAACATTGCTCGATGAGTGGACCGTTTTCAGTGTGGGTGGAGGAGATATTGAAGATGACGAAATGAAATCGCAGAAAGTAAACGTGTATCCTCACACAAAAATGACCGACATACTGAAATGGTGCCAGCAAAATGGACGAACATTATGGGAGTATGTTGAGATACATGAAGGTGAAGGAATATGGGAATTTCTGGCAGAAGTTTGGAAAACCATGAAGGAATCCATAGTCCGCGGGCTGGAACACGAGGGCGTGCTGCCGGGGATATTACATCTGCCACGGAAAGCATCTTCCTATTACATTAAAGCTAAAAGTTCGGCAGGAACTTTACAGAAACGAGCCTTGGTTTTTGCTTACGCACTGGCAGTATCGGAAGAAAATGCCGGTGGCGGAACTATAGTAACTGCGCCAACCTGCGGGTCATGCGGAGTGGTTCCCGCTGTTTTGTATCATACACAGAACACGTATGACTTTTCGGATACGAAGATACTTCGGGCACTTGCCACAGCAGCTCTGATAGGAAACCTGGTAAAAGAAAATGCTTCTATTTCGGGTGCGCAGGTCGGATGCCAGGGCGAAGTTGGAACGGCTTGTTCTATGGCTGCAGGCGGTGCTGCACAACTTTTCGGGGCAACACCTTTCCAGGTGGAATATGCTGCCGAAATGGGACTGGAGCATCACCTGGGCTTAACCTGCGATCCTGTTGCCGGATTAGTTCAGATTCCCTGTATTGAACGCAATGCAATTGGAGCCGGCCGGGCAATGGATGCCAGTGCTTATGCTCTGCTTTCCGACGGGCAACACAGGGTTAGTTTCGATAAAACCTGCCTTGCCATGAATCAAACCGGACATGATTTACCCGATATTTATAAGGAGACTTCAGAAGGTGGGCTGGCGTTGTTTATGAAATAAAGAAATGTAAAAACCACCAAGGCACTAAGTACACATAGAAGCACTAAGGAAGAAGATTTGTACCAAAACTTACCTAAATCCATTTAATTTTATCACTTAGTGCTTCTTGGTAAACTAAGTGGTTAAAAAACAAATATGAAGAATTACGCCATAATAGTCGCCGGGGGAACCGGAACCCGCATGAAAGGTGAAGTTCCAAAGCAGTTTATACTGTTAAACGGGAAGCCTGTTATTTTGTATTCGATTGAAACGTTCTATGCATTTGATACATCAATACAGATTATCCTGGTTATACACCCTGATTATATAGCATTATGGGGAAAACTGACAGGAGATTTTAAAATATCTATTCCTTTCCAGGTTGTGGAAGGTGGCGAAACACGCTTTGATTCAGTAAAAAATGGATTGAAACTAGTTAATGGTGAGGGTTTTGTAGCTGTTCATGATGCAGCCCGTCCCGTAATAAATGTTGGTCTTTTAAAAACGTTATTTTCAGCAGCTTCAACTTACGGCTCTGCAATTCCCGTTGTGCCTGTAAATGATACGATTCGAGTTATCGATGGTGATGCTTCACACCAGCAGGACCGCACATTTTTACGGGCAGTACAAACGCCGCAGATTTTCAGCGTTTCGGAATTGCAACGTGCATATACACAGCCTTATCAGCCAAATTTTAC
>JFJP01041106.1_pt1 | contig 19495 bp, 16 predicted proteins | sample 431651 | NCBI WGS metagenome assembly JFJP01 (sample SAMN02602958, study PRJNA72255) | Microbial mat metagenome, whole genome shotgun sequencing project. | biome: fresh water; feature: sink hole; material: water; isolation source: purple microbial (photo- and chemosynthetic) mats found in...
CAAAGCCTTGAAGAGCTTGGGAAGGATGATTCCTCCTACCGAGTTGATGCCATCGAAAACTACGTTGAAATTGGCTTGTTTTATAGCAGTGGCGTCCACCATTTTTAATTTCAGGATATGGGCAATGTGCCGATCATCGTAATCGGCAACTTCGGTAACTTTTCCCAAATCGTCAACCAATGCAAAGGTAAACAGTTCCTTTTCGGCCAGGGTCAGGACTTTTTCACCTTCTATACCATCCAAAAATTCACCTTTGCTGTTTAATAGTTTCAGTGCATTCCATTGTTTTGGGTTATGGCTGGCAGTAAGAATCAAACCACCATCGGCGTTGTAATCGGTAACTGCCATTTCCACGGTGGGCGTGGCGGCCAATCCCAGGTGGATGACATCAATACCCGAACCCACCAATGTGGCAATTACCAGTTGCGAAACCATTTCGCCTGAAATGCGGGCATCGCGGCCCACCACCACCTTAATTTTGGTTTTACCCGTTGCCTGTTGTTTGGCCCAAGCACCGTAAGCGGCGGTATATTTCACCACGTCAACTGGGCTTAACCCTTCGCCGGGCTTGCCTCCAATGGTTCCCCGGATTCCCGAAATGGACTTTATAAGTGTCATATATTTATCTTTCAAATGAATGCGCAAAGATATAAATTTATAAAAGCAATAAAACGGTAAAAAGGGATTGGGAATTAGTTTTATTGACGTTGATTGTCTATCCCCTTGAAACACGAATCCTCTTGTGCCTCTATTAACTAAAACTTTTCAATTGTGAAGCTTAAATTTAATATATAGATTTGGAGAATGAGCCTTACAAATGGAATTATATTGAGTATTGGGTATAACAAAAGATTACATTTTTCAACAGAGAGTTTTAAATAATGTTATTATAATTGACTGACCATGAGATGAAATCGCACGAAAGCATTGGTGTCTGGGCCACGATAGTATTTTAATTGATAGTGAGCACTAATGAAAATTCAATCAAAAAAACCAAATTAAAGCAATTCAAATTTGCTAGTAATACCTGCAGCACTTCAAACAACAAGCATTTGCCACTTTCAATACCATTGTTTCATATAATTTCTTATATTTGAATTCAAACCGGTAGTATTGTTTTTATGACAATTTTGATTCAATGAGTAAGAAAAAAAGAGTATTTGTTTTTTTTCGAATAGTACTATTCACCGCCCTGTTTTTGGTTGGTTCTGAAAGCTTTGCTGCTCAATCGGAAATTGTTACCATAACAAGCAATCAGGAGGTTTTTGATTCACTTTCCATCGACAGCACCAAAGGGGCATGGTGGTACGGAGGCCGGGCTAAAGATAATTATGAAGACAGAGACTATGAAGAAGCCATTTTGGATTTTTCGAGGGCTATTTTCATCGATCCCGATGTATCCGAATTTTATTATTACCGGGGCAATTCCTTTGCTTTTTGCAATCAATCGGCAAAAGCATTAAACGACTTTAAAAAAGCCCTGGAACTGAATCCCGATTATCTTTCATCAGTAAAGAACCTGGGATGGGAATTTCTTAAACGGCGGGAGTTTGCTGCGGCATTCCGTTATTTTGTATATTATGTAAGGTTGATGCCTAAAAATCCTAAAATGTTTTTGGGTGTGGGCAAGAATGCCGATTATCAAAATCTTTTAAGCAATTTAGGTTGGGACGCTTTAAGGCACAATGAATTGTCAAAAGCCGTGCGTTGTTTTACCAATTATCTGAAATTAGCCCCTGAAGATCCCGATGCCTATTTAGGTTTGGCACTTGTTTATTACCAATACCACGATTTTACCAATGCCACTGCCTATCTCGATGAAGCTAAAAATCTGGAACCCTATTTATTTCAAGGCTTTTCTGGTCTTTCGGCCCTCGAGAAAACCGGTTGTGTTTATACCGAGGCGGACAAAAATATGATTAAAGCCCTGTTTTCGGAAGTAGGCAATGCGGAACATGATTTGCAAAAGCTAACCACCACCAGTACCTGGCAATTTCTATTAGGTTTTATGTATATGGTATTGGGGCTCTTGGCCTTGCTGATTTTTATAATCCGGATTAAACGGGTCGAAGGGTTCATTCTCTATCTTGCCATCTTAAACCTGTCGTTTGGGTTTAAGTTCCTTTACGACAATCCATTGATCCAGATTGCCGGACTGCCTTCACCCAATTTTTGGATTTACACCATGCCAATTATTGCGGCTATAATCCCTATTACTTTTATCCTATTTGTCCGGTATTTTATCGGATGGGGCTGGAAGTGGTCGATTCTTTGGTTACTTGTCTATTCTATATTTCAGGGAGTTGTTAAAATTGTGTCGGAATATACCTCGCCTGGTCAGGATATTTATGGTACCTCCAACATTATTTTTGGTTGGCTGTCGGCCGTAGTCCTTTTTGTACACCTCTTCCTGCCTAAGATGCGCAAAAACATTGAGGTTCAAATCATTGGAGCTGGTCTGGGATTTTACCTAGTGGCTATCTTTTACGAAAACTTAGCCGTAATGAATTGGTTGCCCGATGTAATTTCGTTTGACAAACCGGCGTATCTTTTTTTTAACATTTGTTTGGTTTATGTAGCGTTCCGACGAATTACCCGTACCGAAAAACAGTTGATTGCTGTTAACCAGGATTTGGAAACCGCACGGAATATTCAAAATGCCATTTTACCGGGGAAATCGCCCAAAGGGGAATCCTATGAAATTGCTTCCGCTTACGTACCCATGGCATTAATTGGTGGCGATTATTACGATTACCAAATGAAGGATGAATCGCATATTGGGGTGCTTATTGCCGATGTGTCGGGCCATGGAATTTCGGCAGCTTTAATTGCATCCATGGTAAAAGTTGCATTCAATTCTCAATACAGCTATACCAAGCAACCCGCCATGGTTCTTGAGCAGATAAACCGGAGTTTATCGGGGCAGCTAAATAACGAGTTTATTACAGCCGGCTATTTTGGGGTAGATCTGATTAAGAATGAACTCATTTATTCCTCAGCAGGCCATCCACCATTGGTTTTATACCGGAGAATCACTGATGAAGTTACTGAAGTGAAGGTAACCGGAATTCCAATTGGGATTTATGCCGATACCCATTACACAGAGGCCTCCTTTCAATTAGTAAAGGGTGATCGGCTTTTTTTATACACCGACGGATTATTGGATGTTTTAAATCCGGACAACGAGGCTTTTGGCCGAATTAGGTTTATGGATCTTGTTAAGGAAACCAAAAACCTTTCTCCTCAAAAAGCTATTGCCTTAATTATCAGCGCCATTCATAAGTGGTCGGAAAAAAACGACTCCGAAACCTATGACGACGATATTACCCTTATTATTTTTGATTTAAAAGTGAGTAAAACCGGAGAATGAATATAAATTTGAAGGATTTTAGTTACATAAAGTGTCAAATGTTTTATAACCCCAATAACTGAAGTGAAAGTGACTCAAGCATCGGATTGTTGTACCATAAGCATACCTAATAAGTTAACTGAAATTAGGCATGTGGCTGAGGTAATTGAAAATTTATCCGTGGAGTGGAAGTTACTTCCCAAGCTTTCAAAACAGCTAAACTTGGCTATTGAAGAAGTGGTTTCGAATATAATTTTTTACGCCTACAGCGACAAAAAAGAACATGTTATTACCCTGGAAATAAAGAATCAGGAAAAAGGAATTTGCATACAGGTTACCGACGATGGCAAGAGTTTTAATTTGCTGGAATCGGGCTGTGAGGTTGACATAAATACTTCTATCGAGGAACGGAAAATTGGAGGTTTGGGTATTCATATTTTAAAAACCCTGGTTGACGAGATAAAATATGAACGAAGAGGTGAATGGAACGTTGTTCAGATTACCAAATATTATTGAATGCATTAACTAGTTACGCTATGGAGATTTCAATCAAAAAAACGGAAAAGATAACAGTGGTAGAGATTAAAGGACGTTTAGATACCACCAATTATTTAACGCTCGAAAGCAATTTGAACCAAATGATTCAAGAGGGTAACCACAACCTGCTCATTGATTGCCTTAACTTAGATTATGTGAGCAGTAGTGGGTTGCGTGTTTTTTTGGTGGCTCTAAAAAAACTCAACCAAATAAACGGAAAATTTGTAATGTGCAATTTGCAGGAAAACATTCAGGAAATATTTGAGATATCAGGGTTCATAAGCATTTTTCAGGTTTTTTCATCCAAAGAAGAAGCCATGCAGGCTTGCCTAAATTAAAATTCGTTACAAATTAGTTACCTCTTTTTGCTTTGGAATAACGGTAAATTCTCAAAATATTGGATGGTTTTCCTTAAGGTATCGTGCCAAAGCATCAGATATAAAACCAAAGTCATTATCCATAGGGCGGCCAAATTAAACCACAATGTATCAATGGTAAAATTTCCAATAATTTTAACAGGGGCAAAAAAATGTGCCCTTCCATTTTTCGATGTCGGATACATGTAAACAGGATCCTTTTTCCGAGTAAAACCCTTTTCACCAAACACAATATTTTGACTATTTCTTTTATTCAGCACCCAATCGGCTAATGATGCATTGTAATTTTTTTGTTTGAGTGCATAAACGCCATCGGTCCCCAAAGTTTGAGCTAAGTTCTGATACATTTTGTCGCGGCGGGCAAAAATGCTTTTGTGATGATTTGAAAATGAGTTTTGTAAGGAATCCAGATAATCCTGAGTTTGCCTTCGGGTATTATCATTTAGCGTTTCTTTGGTCAGAAATAAAGCACATCCATCAGGTTTAAAACCAATAAAAATTTCCAGTTTATGAATCTCTTCTTTTATTAAGGTCAAATCATTATCAGTCTGTTCCGGTTTTTTATTCAACATCAAATTGTGTTGGCATTCATCCACTTTCGATTTTATAGCTGGTATTAAATAGCCAATTATGTATGAATCATCCGATAACTCCTTGTCGTATTGGTAAAATGGTTTTGTAAATTCATTGTTTTTAAATTGTTCCACCGCCATGGACTCAAAAGCCCAACGCGATGCCATTAAATCGCCAACTACCGGAACCGATTCGCTTAGCGAGATAGTCTTGTTCAACGTATCGAAAGGTACAATTACACCACTTAATAATATCTGGGGCACCAGAAAAAAAGGAATTAAAATGTAAATATTTACCACTGAATTCAAACCCGATGATATATTCAGTCCTACCAAATTGGCAAAGCATGAAGTTGAGAATAGAATGATCCAGTAGCTGAACATCATACCGTGAATGCCAAGAATAAGGTTTCCAACCAATACAAAAAATAGTGTTTGAATGGCTGAAAGGGCAAACAAAAAAAGCACTTTTGAATTCAGATAACTGTATCGGCTTAATAGTAAAAAAGCTTCCCTTTTGAGTATTTTCCTGTCCCGGATTATCTCTTCGGCACTTACCATCATACCTAAAAAAAGCGCCACTACCACGCTCATGAATAGGTAGGCAATAATGTTTTTGTTTTGCCCAAAAACATAGGGTTGGTCGATGCTGTAACGGGTTAAGTATGCTAAAATAAAGGCTAAAAATGGGGCTTCGAGCAAATTGAGCAAAATGTATTGGCGATTGGTGATTTTAATCAGCAGGTTGCGCAAACTAAATATAGAAAACTGCTTGAGCTTACTGGGTATGTTGAAATTGTTTTCGGGCAACGGATTCTTTTGAACTATAGGCTGTAGCTTAGGTTGGATATTCTTTTTAAATAAATTATACCAATCTTCGGGTAACGAACTGCGCTGATTGGTTACTTTGCCGTGTTTGCTAATAGTTTTGGCCTCGGTAATTTGAAAAAGCTGCTCGGGGTTTACATAGCCACAACTCAAACATTCACTATCGGTTGGGTTCACATAGTTGCTTGCCGATTTGAAATAGGTAATGGAATCAATGGGATTCCCATAATAAATCGGGAATCCGCCTTTGTCCAGAATCAACAGTTTATCGAACAGTTTAAAAATGTTTGACGATGGCTGATGGATGTTAACCATTACAAGCCGCCCTTTCAGGGTTTGTTCTTTCAGTAGCAGCATCACCATTTCCGAATCCATGGACGAAAGTCCAGAAGTAGGTTCATCGGCAAAGAGGACAAAAGGTTCACGGATAAGTTCTAGTGCAATATTAAGCCTTTTGCGTTGGCCTCCGCTAATGACTTTGTTTAATGGGCTTCCAACCACCAAATAGCGGATGCCCGATAAATCCACATCGTTTAACGCTTCTAATATAACGCGGGTAAGTTTATATGGGGAATATCCGCTATAACAGAGCCTTGCATTGAAATAAAGGTTCTGAAAAACGGTAAGTTCCTCAATCAGTAAATCGTCTTGTGGAATATAGCCTATAATGCGTTTTAGGTTTTCATTTTCCAGTTCCAGATCATGGCCGTTAATGGCAATATTCCCTTGTTGAAGCCCCAGCGTGCCGTTCAATAAACTGAGCAAGGTGGATTTTCCGGCACCACTGGCACCCATAACGCCAACCAGTTCACCCGATTCGGCACTAAAGGAAAAAGGTTGAATCCCATTCTGACTGTTTTTAAACGAAAAACCAATGTTTTGTGCAGTAAATTGAAGATGTACCTGATGATGCAGATTGACCATCCCTGCCACAATATCGGTATAATAAATGGGAGCTATTTTCTGATTTTTTAGAATTGCCCCTGAATTCAAAATAAATGATTGGTTCGGTAGAATATAATGCCCATTTAAATACAAATCATCGGTTCCTAAATACCTTCCAATCAATAAATCAACGCTTTTTAAATGCAAAATCAGAATGCTTCCCTCCAGTTTTTCGCGGATAATCTTTTTATTTTTCTTATCCTCTAAATCCTGCTCTGAGCCAATAATGAGTAAGTCAGCGTCATCAATGGAGCTATTGAATGGGTTAAGCAAAAAACCGAATAGGTAGCGGTATTCGTCATCCGATATCTTAAATGAGGAGCGGATAATCCGGTAAAACTCTACTTCATAATCCTTTTGATCGATGCTGCCGGTGCCAGCAGTCTTATTTATTTCTTCAATAAATTCTATGAACTTAATAAAAACAATAATTTTATCTTTCTGTTGTAGCCCCTTACCAATCCCATCACAAAATTTCATCATTTTGTTTAACGTATTCGAGCTTTCTGTTTTATTGCTCGCATCGCCAAGGGAATGGAATGAAAATAGCTCATCGTAAAGAAGCAGATACTCCTCAAGCTCCTTGCTGTTGAGGTATTGCTTTAGGTAGGTTTCAATTATTAAACGGGTGTTGTCCGATAATTTTTGATGCCTTGATGCGGCTACCATAGCAAATAACTGTACCAAGGCAATGAGAATGGGTTCTGACATACATTTTAAATTGCAAAATTTAACTTAATAGGAAACTATAGTCAAAACCCATTCTAATTATGATTAACGGTGCTATGAATGTTTATGATAGTCACAACTATCTTTAATTGACTAAACTAACTCTTGCTGCTTCAACCAAATTTTTTAATTCACTTGCTTTCTCAAAGGATAGTCCTTCATTTGCTTTTGCCGGATTATTTGCATAAAACCCTTTAAGTTTTGTCAAGGGTTCTGCTAGTTTTTTTATTGCTTCATCCGATGAATACGAATCGAGAATGCTTATAAGTTTGTCAAGATTGGGTTCCTGATCAAAAATTATTTTTGTGAGTTCCCGATTGTCTTTCGCGGTCATATTTAAACTGGTAACAATGTACATGGTTTCCACAAAACTTCCGGTAACAATAAATACGCTTACTTTGTCTTTGTTATTTTTCGATAAAAAACTCTTGGTTTCATCAAAAACTTTCGTGAATGTGGCAACTAATGATTCTTTATTGTTGTAATTATTTTTCACAGTTTCCACCAACTCTTCATTGTAGATTCCAGCCATTCCAAGATCATCGGTTAATTTGCTGGTACATTCCATCAATTTATTAATTTCTTCGGAACGATTATAAACAGCTGCATATGAAAGGTCGGCGCCATATACTCCAAGGAATAAGGCCTTTGCTTGTTCAGTTATATATTTATCCAAGTTCTCAACCGGATTGGTCAGGTCGAAAATAAAACCAGCTTTTGCTTTTTCAACCATTGTGGCAACTTCAAAAGGAGTAGGAAATTGATTCAATATTTTTGAAATTTCAGGTTTAATATCCTGATTAAGCAAATTAGTGTCGGATACCGATTCTGTTGTTGTGGTTTCCTGTTTTGCGCTTTGATTACAACCTATTAACAGAATTACTGTCATTAACATTGCAGCAAACAAATTTAGGTTTCTAGTTTTCATAGCTGTTTTAGTGTTAGTTAATTTTTAAGTTGCTCTTATAGATTTCTGCTAATTTAATTCATTTTTTTTTAACCTTCATTCCTATACTGATTTTTAGTTTAAAAAAAGCTTTGTAATTGCCCCTTAATATGCAATTAAGTTAAATGGAGCAGATTTGTTACTACAATCAACGAATCAAAACAAACTTTGAACTTGATGCGAACCAAATACAGTGAATTGCTATGAATCATGAAATAAAAACGGAACTCCCAATACAAAAGGAATTATCTTGAGTGACATAAAAGACATTTTATTTTAATCAGCCTTGCCATACCGTCATCAGAAAATGGCTTGCCTTTACTTTGTTATCTTTGCCGTAGCAGCGGAGAAACAGCTGTTTTTATAACATATTGTGGTATTAAACGAATTGTGCTAATCAATCAAGCAGTAGTAGATAACTGGAATTTAAAACTATTAAGAATAACACTCCAAAAGCTTATAATTTTGATTTACAGTAAGTTTAAAGTGCTATTTGAAATGGTAATATTTATTCTTATATTTAATTTCAATTTTTAACTAAAAAATTAAGCCATGAAAAAAATGAGATTTTTGCTTTTAGGACTGGCTATAGCAGCTATAGCTGTATCTTGCTCCAAAGATGAAGAAGACAGTGTGTCAGGAAATAAGTATGAAACTACTTATGCTAAAATGTCTGGCAATTATTTGGGTCTGGCAATTAATGTGGAGTATAAAACAAAAGCCGATTTACAAGAAAACGAAATGTATGAGGTGATTGAATTTAAAGCCGATGGTAAATTCTATGTTGATGGTTCGAATGAAGGAACTTGGACGCAAGACGGAGCTAATGTTACAGTTACCAGTGATGGTGAATCTGTTACAGGCAAAATTGATGGTAACCTGCTTATTATTACGCTCTCTGAGACTGATGAGTATGGCACTATTAGTGTAGAAATGCATTATACAAAAATGTAATAAAGAATTGTTAAAAAAGCTGCTTATTAGGCAGCTTTTTTTTTAATATATCCTTAATTCCGCAACATGAATGCCTACAGGGAATGAAATGCTTGCGTATAGTGAGGTTAACCCTGATATTGAAAAACTCCTTAAAAGTGAGCTTTTCGAAACTGGAAAGGCTTGATTTTATTATTCGAATCCTCAAAAAAATATTTTCTTGCGGATTAAGGGTTAAAATAAAAACTCCCCATTTCGCTTGCTGTTGGTTTATGTTGTATTTTTATGGTTTCTTTGCAAAATAATTAAAAAACACATGGCCACTTCAAAAGTTTTCTTTACCAATTTGCGAGCCAATCCAAAGATGAACTTACTGCAAAAGCTCAGTAAACTCATAGATATGGCAGGATTTAATTCCATTGTTTTTGAACATAAATTTACTGCCATCAAGATTCATTTTGGAGAACCCGGCAATATGGCTTTCATTCGGCCCAATTATGCTGCCGAAGTGGTGGGTAAAGTAAAAAAAGCAGGAGGAAAACCTTTTTTGACGGATGCCAACACGCTGTATTCCGGCAAACGGTCGAATGCTGTGGATCATTTGCTGAGCGCAACCCAAAATGGCTTTACTGAAGTGGTAGTAGGTTGTCCAATAATTATTGCCGATGGGTTAAAAGGAACCGAACAACATGAAATTGAAATTGATCAACCCCATTGTCAAACTGCACGAATTAGTGCGGCAGTTGCTGAGGCTGATATCATAATCTCAATGAATCATTTTAAAGGACACGAAATGGCTGGATTTGGTGGTGCACTAAAAAATCTGGGAATGGGTGCAGCATCAGTAGGAGGAAAGTTAGTGCTCCATTCCACTTCAAAACCTCGGATACAAACCGATAATTGTACCGGCTGCAATATATGTGTTACTAAATGCGCTCACGATGCCGTTCACTTATCGGCCGATAAAAAAGCCATCATTAATTACGAATTTGGGAAAATGCATCGGTACTGATGAATGAAAAAATTGCGGAATATGCTTTTGCGGTTCTGAAAAACAAACCAGCACTTCATATAAGTTTTATTATGGATGTGTCACCCGATTGTGATTGCTGGGGTTTTAACGATTATCCGCTTACCCCCAATATTGGTATAGCTGCCTCAACTGATCCGGTAGCTTTGGATAAAGCTTGCGCTGATTTGGTTATGCAAGCTCCATTGCAAGCACAATCAAGGGTGGCAATAAAACACGATCACTTTCACGATTCAGTGGGTGTTGACAAATTTAAAATGGCTCACCCTGAAACCGATTGGTTGGCTGGATTAAAACATGCTCAGAAAATAGGACTTGGGAATTTAGACTACGAATTAATTACCGTATAATACCATCAGCTCAAAATAACACGATAAAAAAATTTAAGCAAATAAAATTAGAAGAAATGGAAAAGCGAGGCAAGAAGGCAGAAGCTCCTAGAGGTGAAAAGAAAAGTAAGCGCAGGGACGATCCCCGGAGTGAAAAGTCAAGCAGCAAAAGAGCCGTTTCAAACAGTGCGTCAACTGGAAAAAAGCGGGAAGAATTCCACAGTGCGGCACCCGGAAAAAGGAAAGATGAATCGCATGGCGAAAAACCTACACGGAAATACGACGACCAACCAAGAGGAAAGAAGAGCAACAAAGGGTTTGAAAGAAAACCGAAAGGAGAGAATGATACAATAAAGCCCAAAGTGAAATCAAACCCTCTAAAAACATCCGACGAAACACGGTTAAACAAGTATTTGGCTAATGCGGGAATATGCAGTCGCCGCGAAGCTGATACTTATATTGCTGCCGGAGTGGTTTCTATCAACGGAAAAATTGTGGTGGAATTGGGAACCAAGGTGCTTTATGGCGATGTAGTAAAATTTAACGATTTACCCATCATGCCCGAAAAAATGACCTACATACTTTTAAACAAACCCAAAGATTACGTGACTACGCTTGAAGATCCACATGCAAAAAACACAGTAATTGATTTAATCCGAAATGGTTGTAAAGAACGGGTTTATCCGGTAGGCCGATTGGACAAAGCCACCACCGGTTTGTTGTTGTTAACCAACGATGGCGAATTGGCTGATTTTTTGTCGCACCCAAGGAATAATAAGAAGAAAATTTATCAGGCAACTTTAGATCGCATTCCTACTGAGGAAGACTTACAAAAACTGTACGACGGCATTGAGTTGGAAGATGGCAAAATTAAAGTGGATGAAATTACTTATTGCAATCCGGAAGATAAACATGAAATTGGGGTCGAAATTCATTCCGGTGCTAATCGGGTAATTCGCAGAATGTTTGAACAGTTGGGCTATAAAGTTAAAAAACTAGATAGGGTTTATTATGCAGGGCTAACTAAAAAGAATCTTCCGCGCGGAAAATGGCGCTTTTTAAATGAAAAGGAAGTAGTTATGCTAAAAAGAGGAAGTTACAGCTAATAGTAGGAAAATTTTAGAATTCAAAAATTGTTTTGTAGCTTGCACCTGAAATTAACCCATTTAATGTTCCAAGTTTCAGCACAAAATATCATTTCGTTTCAAGGGGAATTGACTTTTGAAATTATCGAAAGTTTGTTGAATAGAGCCAAGCAAGAATTGGATTCAATGAAATTGGATTTAGTTGTTCAAAAACGGTTGTATTCCATATTAGTTGAGAGTTTGGAGAATAGTGTGAAACATAGAATCACTGTTGGTGTAAACAGAAACCACTATCCATTGGAGATGAATTTGCTATTGCAAAACAATCAATTTTTAATTACAGTTTGCAATTATATTAAACAAAGTAATGCGGAATTGATATCTCAAAAAATTGATGAGGTAAATTCATTGAATCGTGATGGGTTAAATCAATTGTATCGATCTTCCATTGCTAAAGCTCGTATTTCCGATAAAGGTGGAGCCGGCTTAGGAATTATTGAAATGGCTCGAAACTCAGGTCAAAAAATCAACTATAAATTTATTCAGGAGGGTTCAGAATTAGTATTTTTCATCCTTGAGCTATCGTTATTAAAATGTGCCCAAAAAAATTAAAAACATGGAATCATTAATTATTAAAGAAACCACATCTACACCAAAAGTAGTATTAGACTCTAGAAATAATAATTTTGAGTTTCAAGGTTGTTCCAGACCTGAAGATGTGAGAGATTTTTACATGCCAATTATAAATTGGTTGGAAAAATTCCGTGATACTAAAGCTGCTGTTGAGGTTGAGAAACATGCTACTAATCCAATCATTTTTAAATTCAAATTGGATTATTTCAATTCCTCTTCCGCAAAATTTATTCTTGATATTTTAGTTTTAATCAATCAACTTCATTTGAATGGAATAAATCTTAGAATTGATTGGTATTTCAATCAGCACGACGATGATATGCTTGAGGTGGGAAAAGAACTTTCTGAAGTAGTTGATTTTCCATTTGAATATGTTGAAGTAAAAAAACAAGTTATCGGTTAATTGGGTTTCATTAATACCCGGGCTTCTTCAATAAGCTCATCAATTGTAGGCTTATAATCATCAAGGTCGTTGTTAATTTTATTTAGTTCTTGTTGTTTCCATCGTTTTATTTTTTCCCGGCCAATTTCTGCTTGGGCCTCCATCATCATTCGAGCAAAGTCTTTGCTATTTTCAATTTCTTCAGCCAATCGGGCATTGCTTTTCATTTTTTCAGACTCGATAATTCGGCGGTTTTTTTCAGCAATTTGAACCAACTCTTGTTGTGAAGGAGCCATTACTTTTGCTTCTTCCAAATTAAATAATTCGTCGTATGCTCCGCGCCGCGATATGAGTTTTACAAACATAGGTCCTGTTTCAATGCAAATAAATAAGAACAAAATAAACCATCCGGTATATTTTATTCCCTTATTTTCTTCACCCAATTGGTTATAGGCTTCCAGTCGAGCCAGAAAACCGGTTGCCTTTTTTAACGTTCCCAATCCCGAATTAAGATGAATCTCTTTGCTTTGTGTAAGTATTGCCAGTCGTTGATTGTTGGCTTCAATAATGGGATACAATCGTGCTTTTTCCTCTTCATAAATTGCATTTACCCGGTCGTACTCCACCTTTTTTTCACGATATACCGATCCTTTCCCTACCTTGGCTATTGGACTGCGTCCTTCGGCCTCTGCCACAAGCAAATCAAACAACTGGGTTCGCTGTAACAATAGATTATCAATTGTTCGCTGAAAATCAGAATTCTGCTTTTGCAATTGCTCCATTTCAGTAAAGCTGGTTCCAACGATATCTTTAAACTCATTATATTTTATCTGGCTCATTTTCTCTATCTGACCATTAATTTCCGACTCAAATAGTTTTAGCTCCAGCGGACGAGAAATTACAATGGCCAGAAATAGTGCTAATACAATCCTGGGTGAGGCGGTAAGAATTTCTTTAAATACTTGGTTTTCTTTGCGCAAACTTGCTACCAAATACCAATCGAAAAAGAAGATTAGTATGCCCCAAAAAAGTCCAAAAGCTAGGGAAAGATAGGGGTCTTTGAAAATGGTAAAAAATGCGTAACTTCCGGAAAGTGAAGCCATTATTCCTGTTAAGAATACAATCATGCCAATTCCAAAAAACACATTGTAATCGGTAGGGCATTTTTTTAATAAATAGAGACGGCCTCCGGAACACCAGCAAAAAAATCGATACAGTCCGGTCAATTTGGGTTCTGTATAATTAGCACTTTTAAAATCCATAGTAAAACATCGTTAAATAGTGACACCTTGAACCTTGCAAATAACATTAAAACCAAAATTAATTTTAACAATTAATTTAAGTGATTAGTTACCCTACCCGTCAATAAACTGGCAATAAAATGTGATTTTACTGGCATTTCTTCCAGTATGTCAAGATAATAAAAAAATACGAACTGAATCTATTTCGAACTTAAGTATCGTTTATATTTTGTAGTGACCTCCTCTAACCGTATCTTTGCAAAAATTTTTCACTCATGACGCATAAAGCCGGCTATATTAATATTATTGGAAATCCGAATGTTGGTAAATCAACGTTAATGAATGCTTTTGTAGGCGAAAAGCTTTCTATCATTACCAGCAAGGCTCAAACTACCCGGCACCGTATTATGGGTATTGTTAATGGGGAAGATTTTCAGTTGATATATTCCGATACACCTGGCATTTTAAAGCCAAACTACAAGCTGCAGCAGAGCATGATGAAGTTTGTTGATACGGCAATCAGCGATGCCGACGTTATTTTGTATGTTACCGATGTGGTGGAAACACCTGAAAAAAACATGGATTATATCGACAAAATAAAGCGAAGCGAATCGCCCATTCTTTTGCTAATTAATAAAATTGATTTAACCCGTCAAGACATTCTAGAAACGCTGGTTGATAAATGGAAAACCATACTTCCAAAAGCAGAAATATTTCCGGTTTCGGCATTGGAAAAATTCAATATCGAAAACGTGTTTAAACGAGTTATTGAACTGATACCCGAGAGTCCTCCTTATTTTCCAAAAGATGAGCTTACTGATAAAACAGAGCGTTTTTTTGTTCAGGAAATCATCCGCGAAAAAATATTTCTGAATTATTCCAAAGAGATTCCATATTCATGCGAAGTGAATGTAGAGGAATTTAAAGAAGAGGAAACCATTATACACATTCGAGCTCAAATTTATGTTTCGCGCGATTCACAAAAAGGAATCTTGATTGGACATAAAGGTGCTGGACTCAAAAAAACAGGAACCATGGCGCGGTTGGATATTGAAGCTTTTTTTGAAAAGAAAGTCTTTCTGGCCTTGCATGTTAAAGTGCTGAAAGACTGGCGCGATAAAGACCAAAATCTTAAATATTTTGGTTACGAATAGTAAAATGAATTAAGTAGCGCAAAAACTAATTAACCACTTGCGCAAAACAACAAGTAATTATGGCAAATATTTTAGCAATAGTAGGACGTCCCAACGTGGGAAAATCAACCCTATTTAACCGTTTTGTTGAAGAGAGAAAAGCAATTGTTGATGAAACGGCAGGTGTTACCCGCGATAGGCATTATGGTAAGGCCGAATGGAACGGAATTGAGTTCTCAGTAATTGACACGGGTGGTTATATTACCAATTCCGAGGATGTTTTTGAAGAAGAGATAGCCAAACAAGTTATGCTTGCCATTGATGAGGCCGATGTGATTCTTTTTCTTACCGATGTGACCAATGGAGTGACTGACTTAGACCTTAGCGTGGCCGGAATTTTACGGAAATCGCGTAAAAAAGTGGTTTTGGGAGTAAATAAAGTGGACAACCATGAAAGAGCCTACGCATCAGGTGAATTCTATTCATTGGGGCTTGGTGAAGTTTTTACCGTTTCATCAATTAACGGTTCAGGAACCGGAGAATTACTCGATGAAATTGTGCAACATTTTGATAAAATTGCGCCCAGCGAAGATGAAATTGAAATTCCTAAAATTGCAGTGGTTGGGCGACCCAATGCCGGAAAATCATCGCTGGTAAATGCATTACTAGATCAGGAACGGAATATTGTTACTGAAATAGCTGGTACTACCCGTGACTCTATTAATACGCATTACAATAAATTTGGCCACGAATTCATAATTATTGATACAGCCGGTATTCGTAAAAAAACCAAAGTAAGCGAGGATATTGAATTTTATTCTGTAATGCGTGCCATTCGTTCCATTGAAGAATCCGATGTTTGCTTGCTTTTAATTGATGCCGAACGCGGTGTTGAAGCGCAGGATGTGAATATTTTCCACTTGATTGAAAAAAACCGCAAAGGTATTGTGGTGTTAATCAACAAATGGGATTTAGTGGAAAAAGATACCCATTCAATGGAAAAATACATTGAAATGGTAAAAGAAAAACTGATGCCATTTACCGATGTTCCCATTCTTTTTATATCGGCACTTACCAAGCAACGCATTTTTAAGGCAATTGAAACGGCAATGGAAGTATATGTCAATCGTAAGCAACGAATTTCCACATCGCAATTAAACGAATTTTTGGCTGAGGCGATGGAAAATTATGCTCCTCCCGCAGTTAAAGGAAAACACATAAAAATTAAGTATGTAACTCAATTGCCAACCCTTACACCTCAATTTGCGTTTTATTGCAACATGCCGCAATATGTAAAAGAGCCTTACAAAAGGTATCTTGAAAACAGACTTCGCGAAGCTTATAATTTTACCGGGGTTCCTATGTCAATTTACATGAGGCAGAAGTAAGAAATTAACCTAACGGAAGCATTAGTTAACGGCTGAATTTTGAAATGATGATTAATTGCCTTCAAAATATTAGGATTATCAAAAGAGCTTCATTTATTTCAAACTAGAGAATAATCCTATGTTTTATGTCCTTTCAAAAATTCTGGGCTTATTAATTAATCCGATAGTTTGGATTTTAGGTTTATTAATAGCGGCTTATTTTGTAAAAAAAAGCCATTTAAAAAAGTTGCTAACCATAGCTGCAATTAGTTGTTTATTGGTTTTTTCCAATAAATTTATTTTGAATGAATTATTAACTAAATGGGAAAGAGAAGCTCCTGATGATGGGGCGCTTTTAACGCAGTATGATTATGGTATTGTATTGGCGGGTATGGTTTGGTATAATTCAGAAACCGGGCAAATAAATTTCTTGCAAAGTAGCGACCGTATATGGCAGGCTGTTCGACTTTATAAAGAAAGGCGTATTAAAAAGATTATTATAGCAGGTGGCGCCGCTGAATTTTTTGCTAAAGATACCGTAGAATCGGTTTTGCTTAAAGGTTTTTTAGTGAAAATTGGGATTCCTGCAGAAGATATTCTTACGGAAGAAAATTCGAGAAATACCCATGAAAATGCTGTTTATACGGCTAAATTACTTCAAAATCATCCGCATTCGAATTTACTCCTGATAACATCGGCAATGCACATGCGAAGAGCCGAACTCTGCTTTCAAAAAGTAGGTTTGAATTGCGACATTTATCCGGCTGATCAATACTCAGGCAGTCGAAGGTTTGGAATTGAAGATTTATTTGTGCCAAACGCCCGCACGCTTTTTAATTGGAATGCATTCATTCATGAGCTTTTTGGAATGGCATCATATAAAGTAGCCGGTTACATATAGTTCATTAGCCCATTCGTTCATGACCAAATGAAATTTACCCTCCTGTCATTATAAAGGTAGGTTTCATTTCAAATGAATTGTATTGAGGTCTTAATCTATCAGTATTGTAAAACTGCTGAATATCAACGGTTTTCTTTGATGCGGTAACTACCTCCAATGGGGCGTTATCGTACCTGCCATTGCGCAGAATTACAAGCCGACCATGAATTCCTTTAAGAATTAAGTCGAGTGCTAAATTTCCGTAAGCCATAGGAACTATTGAATCCATAGCATCGGGGTCACCACCACGGACCATGTATCCTAGGTTTTGGCTAATGTAATTAATGGCATGTCCATTATTGTATTTAGGTGCCAGTACTTTAATCCTATCGGCAACAATTTGACCTACACCGCCTAGTTTTTTGTGCCCATAAGCATCGGTTGTTTGGTGGGTGTACATCATTTCTTCTAATCCTAAAAAAGTGGCTCCTTCGGATATCAATAACACTGAATATTTACTGGAACTGGCGTTGCGATCTTGTACCATTAATTCTGTCAAATGCTCAATATTGAATTTGTATTCTGGAATAACACATCGATTGGCTGCACCAGCCATGGTTGGAAGCAGCGCTGTATATCCGGCATATCGTCCAAAAACTTCGATGATTAAAAATCTTTCGTGCGATCCGGCCGAAGTCCGCAAGTTATTTACTAAACTAATAGTTCGTGTTACACAGGTCTACCACTTTAACCCCTTCAGAATAAAGTCGAACACCATAGCTCAGCGTGTCATCTCCACCTATAGGGATTAAATAATTAATACCTAAAAATTCCAAATTATTCAGAACTTCCGGAGTCAAATCGTTTAATTCATTGGTATATTTCTGGCGCAGGTGTTCTGGTATTTCATCTTTCTTTACATGGCTGGGTCTGGTTCGTGAGGTATGCAAAAATGTTCCACCGGTTCTACCTGCCCTATTAACTATTTCTTCAGTAAGTTCAATTACAAAAGGGGTATTGTCTGCTTTTTTATCGCGGATAATACTGATAGGTCCTGCCCATCCTCGACGAAAGCCCAATACCCGGTATCCTTCGCGTAAAGCCCGAATTGTAATAGCCCGTATAGCGGGGTTTAATCCGGGAACATCACCACCACCGGTAAGTATGGCAATGGTACCTTTGTAAGTTTGGTTCGACATAGCTCAAGGATTTTAAATGAATAGAAATCAATAATTTAGTATGCTTACTAAGGTATAAAATATATTCATTCATTGAATCGTTGAACACTAATTAATTATTGAAGGACTAAATTGGGCAAAAAAAAACCGGCCTCAATGAGCCGGTTTTGAAAATTAGTTTTCTATTGTTCCCATCCAAGAATCTTAAAGAAATCGAATTCTTCCGGATCTTTTAGAAACTTTTTAGCTGCACTATAATCCGATTTAGTAATATAATGCAGGTTATTCCTATAAATCAATTGCACATTTTCTGAATCAATGTTAACTAGTCTTGGTTTTACTTTTCCTTTTTCATCTTCCACATCTTTCAGAAATAATGGAGTAATATCGCCTTTGCGGCTAACAGTAACCATACAACCAGTTTTGCCAGCTTGGAATAATTTAAAAACCCCCAAACCTAAGCGGGTTGCATAATTCAAATCATAGGCATTTGGTCGGCAGCAACGCAATTCATATCCTAATTCGTTAGGACGGCTTTTAGTAACTATGCGGTGTTTTTTTAATTCCTGCTGAGTAAGCATGTTAAAAATGTGCGATTTACTTACATTTCCTAATTCTGGATGACCGTGTTCATCGTAAGTAAAATTTATTTTGGTGTTTATTATTTCTTCTTCGCTCAAAAAATGAAATACTCCTTCGCTGATAATTGCTACACCATAATCGATGCCCATAATCCGGCGTTTAACCATGGATGAAATTACCAGTTTAATTATTTTATCGAAGCTAATTTTGGTTTTGTTGAACATTTCAGGAATAATAATCATTGGGTAATGGCAAGCGGTGCCAATTCCAAATGCCAAGTGTCCGGCTTCGCGACCCATTGCTGAAACAACAAACCAGTTACCGCTAGTTCGGGCATCTTCATATATAGTGGATGCCAAACGCACACCTTCTTCTTTTGCTGAATGGTAGCCAAAGGTTGGAGTTCCTTCTTCTAAAGGTAAGTCATTGTCAATAGTTT
>JFJP01038126.1_pt1 | contig 19494 bp, 17 predicted proteins | sample 431651 | NCBI WGS metagenome assembly JFJP01 (sample SAMN02602958, study PRJNA72255) | Microbial mat metagenome, whole genome shotgun sequencing project. | biome: fresh water; feature: sink hole; material: water; isolation source: purple microbial (photo- and chemosynthetic) mats found in...
AATGTTTTACTTAATTTATAAAAAAATCAGATTCATCCATTTTTTAAATTTTGCAATTAATCAACCACAACAGACTAAAACTGTTTAGATTGGAAAAACAAAAACCGGTTGTTTCAATAATTATAATTTTAATCTATACATTTTTAACGACTTATAGTAACACCAACGCTTTTCATCTGCCCACCCATTGGCGGATTCATTTTACGAACCTTTACGGTAGCTTTTTTTATTCCCGTCAATTTTTGATAGAGTGAATCGAGAATTCTGCCGGCAATATGTTCGAGCAAGTGCGACTTTTGTTGCATTTCTTCTTTCACAATAAAATAGGCTGTTTGATAATTTACGGCGTCATGCAAATCATCTGTTTTTGAGGCACTTTCGGTTTCAACTTCCAATATTAGATCAACCAAAAACTTATTACCAACTATTTGTTCTTCTTTAAAATGCCCGTGGTAGGCATAGAACTCCATTTCTTCAATTGTAATTATACCCATAATTTTAATTTTTTTATGCTTAATTTGAAGTAATTACATTGCAATTTTTATTAAATTTGCAGTTTAGTTTTAAAAGCCGCAAGGTAATAATTAAATTTTTAAATTTATGAGTAGCGACCATTCTGCAAGCACCGAACCAAAAAAAGCGCTTAATTTTATTGAGCAAATTGTTGAAGAAGATATTAAGAACAACAAAAACAATGCACGCGTGCTTACACGTTTTCCGCCCGAACCAAACGGTTATTTACACATAGGGCACGCAAAGTCTATTTGCTTAAACTTCGGATTGGCGCAGCAATACGGTGGTCAAACCAACCTTCGTTTCGACGACACAAACCCCGAAAAAGAAGATACCGAATACGTAGAATCGATTAAAGAAGACGTTCGTTGGCTAGGTTTTAACTGGCAAGGCGAAGAACTATATGCTTCGGATTATTTTGATAAACTATACGAATTTGCCGAAAAACTTATTTTAGAAGGTAAAGCCTACGTTTGCGAGCTTACGCCCGAGCAAATGGCTGAATATAAAGGTGTACCTACACGCCCCGGAAAAGACAGCCCAACGCGCAACAGGTCGGTAGAAGAAAATTTGGACTTGTTCCGCCGAATGAAAGCCGGCGAGTTTAAAGAAGGTGCTTGTGTGTTGCGTGCCAAAATAGATATGGCATCGCCTAATATGCACATGCGCGACCCAATTATTTACCGCATAAAATTTGCACACCACCACCGCACCGGCGACAAATGGTGTATTTATCCGAATTACGACTTTGCACACGGACAGTCGGATTATTTTGAAGGTATAACACATTCTATTTGTACTTTGGAATTTGAAGTACATAAACCATTGTACAACTGGTTGGTAGATTGCCTGCGCGATACCGACTACAAACCGCAACAAATAGAATTTGCACGCCTTAACTTAAGCTATACTATTATGAGCAAGCGCCGTTTGCTCGAATTGGTTAAAAATAATTTTGTAGACGGCTGGGACGACCCTCGTATGCCTACCATTTCCGGCTTGCGCCGACGCGGTTTTACACCGGCAAGTTTGCGCAATTTTGCCGAAATTATTGGCGTAGCTCGCCGCGAAAACGTGATTGAAATGGGCGTATTGGAATATGCAGTGCGCGAAGACCTTAACAAACACGCTAAACGAGTGATGGCAGTTTTAGACCCAATAAAAGTAGTTATAACCAACTACCCCGAAAACCAAGAAGAATGGTTGGAAGCGGTAAACAATCCCGAAGATGAAAGCGCCGGAACACGTCAGATTCCATTTTCGCGCGAAATATATATTGAACGCGAAGATTTTATGGAAAACGCACCCAAAAAATATTTCCGCTTAACAGTGGGTGCCGAGGTTCGTTTACGTTATGCGTATTTTATTACGTGTACCGAAGTAATTAAAGACGCTGCCGGCAATATTACCGAGTTGCGTGCAACCTACGACCCCGAATCGAAAGGCGGCAAATCGCCCGACGGTCGCAAGGTAAAAGGCACCATACATTGGGTTTCGGTTCCGCATGCATTTAATGCCGAAGTACGCATATACGACCGATTATTTAACGACGCCGAACCCGACGGACATGCCGATGTAGATTTTAAAACCTTTATTAACCACAACTCGTTGCAAGTGCTAAGCAATTGCAAATTAGAGCCTTGTTTAAAGGATGCCGGCGCGTTGGAACATTTTCAGTTCGAACGGTTGGGTTACTTTACTGCCGATTCGAAATATTCGAAACCGGGAGCACCGGTATTTAATCGTACCGTTTCGCTTAAAGATACTTGGGCTAAAGTACAAGAAAAAGAAGCGTAAAATTTGAATTCCGTTCGAGGTAAAGCTAAAAAAGATAATTATTTTGAAAATAAATAAATATTTTTGTGCTTTTTAAGAAAAACATGCAATTATGTCAAAAAATAGCTTATCTTTGCCTCGATATTTTTATATTATTTTAAACGACTTGTTATTATGAACATTTTCATCGGCAGTCTTCCATTCAGTCTTTCGGAAGGCGATTTAAAAAGCTACTTCGAAGAGTACGGTGAGGTAAGCACAGTTAAAATTATTACAGACAAATTCACCGGTCGCAGCAAAGGCTACGGTTTTGTTGAAATGCCAAGCGACGACGAAGCTCAAAAAGCTATCGACGAACTTAACGGAGCAGAAGTAGGTGGACGTACAATTGTTGTAAACAAATCTGAAGATCGTCGCGCAGCAGGTGGTCCTGGCGGAGCTACTCGTAAACCGGGTGGTTTTGGCGGTGGCAATCGCAGTGGCGGTGGCGGCGGCGACCGTGGCGGTTACAACAAAGGTGGTTTTGGTGGTGGAAACCGTAGTGGCGGAAGCGGCGGCAATAGCCGTGGTGGAGACCGTGGCGGATACCGCAGATCTGAAGACTAATTTTTAAGCTTAACCCAAAAGGTTAAGTCTGAAATCAAAAAAAAGATTGTTATTCTTGTTTTTGAATTATTTTGACATCTGACACCGTTTTAACACACGGGTATACTATATGCAAAAAGGCGAGCTATCTCGCCTTTTTGTCGTTTACTACTTTAGGGTTATTGAAAAAACATCAAGTTTCCTCTTCCGCACGAAGCATCGCCCCAAAAACCAAAAAAGTATTTTAGTTCAATAACTGCCTGAATGGTAAGTGGTTTTGTTTCGCCATAATCTCCGGTTGGCATTACATAAGAACCATCGTCCAACGGATACATGTAATTGGTAACTATATCCTCCAGTGCGTAGTTAAAGCGCAGTCCGGTGTTTACTTCTACCCTATCGGAACGAAAAAGCGCAAAACCGGCACCTACGGTAATACTATTAAACTTACTTACAAAATCGCTCATTACGGCAGGCGATGTAACACTTTCCGAAGGCGTATTGGTTTCCGTTACTTTTTTTACCATCGAAAACTTTGGCCCTGCTTCAATCCACATTCCATAATCGTTCGCTGCTCGGAGCAATACGGTAAAGTCGGTTGTATTGAAACGCAGTTTTTTCGCATACTTTACTGAATTTCCTTCTATAGTATATTCTTGCCCGAACGATGAGCTTGCCGCTTCCACAAACAAACCGACATAATCGCCTACCGTAATACCAAATTTGCCTCCTATATAATTGCTCGGAGTAAAATAATTATACTCAGCTTTTATATCGTTCATAGTGGCAGAATTTAACAAAATAGAATTACCAACTCCTGCATTGGCAGAAAGGCTGAGCCATTTTATCAGCGAACCTCGCCTTCCGCCGCGCTGACCAAATACCGTGGTTACTGCCAAAACCAACAATAACATAAAAGTTAACTTTTTCATAAGATTAGAAATTAGATTAATTCATTTTAAAACGTTTAAATTTGTCTGCTAATATACCGTAAAAATTAATTCGAAATAAAAATACAAATTTTGTACTACTTTTACTTCGAATAGGATTCACTTTTTTAAGACTTTATTATGGAAGACACAGATTTTAAAATTCTTTTAGTTGACGACGAACCTGATATTCTTGAATTTCTAAGCTATAATCTTAGAAAACAAGGATATACCGTTTTAACGGCAGCCAATGGAAAGGAAGCAATTCGGATAGCACAAAACGAAATTCCGCATTTAATTATTTTAGATGTAATGATGCCCGAAATGGATGGCATTGAAGCATGCGCCGAAATTAGGAAATTACCGCAACTATCGGGTGCTTTAGTCGTTTTTCTAACTGCCCGAAGCGAGGAGTATTCGCAACTTGCCGGTTTCGATGCCGGTGCCGACGACTATATAACCAAACCTATTAAGCCAAAAATATTTTTAAGCAAGGTAAAAGCGTTGCTTAAACGAAGTATGCCTGCGGGAGCCGAAGAACCGAGCGATTCAAAAATTATGAAGTTTACAAAAATGGAAATAAATTTAGAAAACCACAAAGTATTCTTTGCCGGCGAATTTGTTGAACTTCCGAGAAAAGAATTTAAGTTGCTTAGTTTATTGGCTTCAAAACCCGAAAAAGTTTTTACCCGCGACGAAATTTATACCAAGGTTTGGGGCAATGATGTAATTGTTGGCGACCGAACCATTGACGTTCATATTCGTAAGCTTCGCGAAAAATTTGGCGATAATTACATTAAAACCATTAAAGGCGTTGGATATCAGTTTATTCAACCATAATAAAGCAAAAAGCCAACTATACTAAAACCAACCAAAAAACCGGAAATTAATTGCAATCCATTGTGTTCATGCAACAATAAACGAGCGGTTGCAATTAATGCAAGTAATGCAAGGGTTAAGTTGAAAAACAGCATAGTATCGGGTAAATAGTAGGTGTTAATAAATAAAATTAGCGCAAAAAAACCCCCCAGCCCGGTAAGATGCGCGCTAATTTTATAAAAAACTGAAACTACGGCAAGCAATAAGGTTGCAATTGACGATGCTAAAATATAATTTAGCATAATTTCCGGTACCGGTACCGGAAAGTTTTGTAATAATATATAGCCCCAAAATATAGAAATTGCGGTAAGTAAAAAAGGAAAAACCCGCTCTTTACTCTGCTTCATTTCTATAGAACTAATTATTTTAAAACTGTAAAGCATAGGAATGGCAACGAGCGGAAGCAGTATGGTGCTAATTGCTACAATGGCCAAAACCAATTGCGTCAGCTTATTACGCAAATCGGGCGAAACGCTTTGGAAACCAAGTCCTAAGCTAAATAAAAACAACACACCTGCCATGGGTAAAAAAACCGGATGAAAAATAAATGAAACAATTTTCGACAAATTTTTTAACCACTTAGGGGCATGGTAAACCGAGTTTAACTCGGGCAACTGATTTAATACGCTTTTGGGCATCAATTTCATCATTTAATTACAGCTCTTTGCGCAATCGGGCAACCGGAATGCCCAGTTGTTCGCGGTATTTTGCTACCGTTCTTCGAGCAATAAGGTAGCCTTTTTCTTGCAGAATTTTTGCCAGTTTTTCATCGGTAAGCGGCCTTCGTTTGCTTTCGCCATCCACACAGTCTTGCAGTATTTTCTTAATCTCGCGAGTCGAAACTTCTTCGCCTGTATCGGTAGCCATTCCTTCGGAAAAGAAAAACTTCAGTGGAAAAATTCCAAAGTGTGTTTGTATGTATTTACTGTTTGCAACACGCGAAATGGTGGAAATATCTAAGCCTGTTTTTTCGGCAATATCTTTTAAAATCATAGGTCGCAATTTAGTTTCATCGCCTTCCAAAAAATACCCTTGCTGGTATCCAACAATTGCTTCCATGGTATGTTGCAAGGTATTTTGCCGCTGTTTTATAGCATCAATAAACCATTTTGCCGAATCTAACTTCTGCTTAACAAACGTAATAGTATCCTTTTGTTCACGAGTTTGCTTTTTTCTATTTGCCGAATACGATTCGAGCATTTCGGCGTAATGCCTATTAATGCGTAGTTCGGGTGCATTTTTAGAGTTTAGCCAAAGCTGAATTTCACTGTTTACCACATCCAAAATAAAATCGGGTGTAATTTGCTGAAACGACTTGGTTTGCTCTTCATTAAAAGAGGTACCGGGTTTCGGATTAAGCCTAAGTACTTCGTTTATTGCATCTTTTAGTTCTTCTTCGGTAATATTGAGTTTATCAATTATTTTATCGAAATGCTTTTTGGTAAATTCATCGAAATAATGCAGCAAAATAGTTCGCAACAATTCAAGCGACCTACTTTTTTTGTTAAGCTGGTATTTGCGTTCAACCTGCAAAAACAGGCTTTCTTGCAAATCGCGAGCTCCTATGCCTGCCGGTTCAAAGTCTTGTATAATTTTAAGTAACTTATGCAATTTTTCTTCGGTTGTCGAAATATTAAGCGAAAAAGCAAGGTCGTCGGTAATATCTTCCAAATCGCGGCGCAAATAACCGTCTTCGTCAATATTTCCGATTAAATACTCGGCAATTTGATAATCGGTTTTCGACAAGGTACGCAAACCAAGTTGCCTAATTAAATGTTCATGAAACGAATTTCCTTCGGCATAGGGCACTTCGGCTTTTTTATCGTCTTTTGATTGGTTGTTGGCGTTTAGCCTATAAGCAGGCAAATCGTCATCATCCATATATTCATCTAAAGAAAACTCATCACGAAATTCGTCATTTTCATATTCGCTCTCATCGTTGCCCGTATCTTCGTCTTGCTCGTAGTCCGGCTGTTCATCGGCGCCCTCTTCCAACATCGGATTTTCTTCAATTTCCTTCTTTATTCGTTGTTCTAATTGCATAGTTGGGACTTCGAGCAGCTTAATAAGTTGTATTTGCTGCGGCGACAATTTTTGCAATAATTTCTGTTGTAGCTTATTTTTCAACATCCTTATATAGCGTTAAAGAGTGTTTTTCAAAAGTACGAAAAAATGTTGAAAAAAGTTATATCCGGAATGATTTTTGACAAAAATCTTCACTTTTTTTCAAAAATGAGCTAAATAACTGCTGGTATTGTAAACGAAAACACAGAACCTTTTCCAAAAGTACTTTTTACTGTAATAATTCCGCCCATTTTATGCACAAATTCTTTACAAATTTTCAAACCCAAACCCGACCCTTTTTCTTCACCGGTTCCTGATGCCGAATGATAGTTTGTTTCGTCGAATAGGTTCGCTTTATCTTCATCCGACATGCCTATTCCGTTATCTATAACACTAAATTTAAGCATTTTAACCTGATTTTCGCATATTATTTTAATCATTCCGCCTTCGAACGTAAATTTAATGGCATTGGCAACTAAATTTCGAATTACGGTACTTAACATTTTAAAATCGGCAAGGCAACTACTTGTGTTTCGATATTCGATTTCAATTTTAAGCTTTTTTTGTTTAATTTTTTGGCTAAGTGTCAAAATACCATCATTTACAACCTCTTCCGGGTTTAATTCACGTATTTCTTGCGATAAAATTCCATGCTCGGTGCTGGTCCAAGCCAATAAATTTTCGAGCAAACTCCAAGTACTCGACGAAGTATCGATAAGTATATTCATTATATCGAACGGAACAATGGTGTCGTTGTCGGGTTCCGGCGATTGAACTAATTCTAATAACGATTTAATTCCGCTTATAGGGCCTCGCAAATCGTGGGCAATAATAGAAAAGAGTTTATTTTTGCTTTCATTGGCATTGCTTAACTGTTTGTTTATTCGCTCTATCTCCTGGTTTTGCTCGCGCAAAGCAGTGAGCAATTCGTCCATTTCGGCATTCTTTTCAATTAAATCAAGATTTTGTTTTTCAATTAATTCACGGGTCTTTTTATGCGCTAAGTGTGTTCGCAATCGCTGAATAAGTTCGGCAATAATAAAGGGTTTAACTATATAATCGACTGCACCCAACGAAAAACCTTTTATAATATCAGTAATTTCATGATGTGCGGTAAGAAATACTATCGGAATATCGTTAGTAATTTCATTGTTTTTAAGCACTTTGCATACTTCAAAACCATTCATTTCCGGAATAGAAATATCGAGTAGTACTAAATCGGGTACTTCTTGAATAGCCAATATTACGGCTTCTTTTCCGGTACATGCAAAAATAGGAATCAATCCTTGGTCAATTAACGCAGTGCCCAGGACATTCCGGTTTTCAACAATATCTTCAACCACCAATATTTTTGCGTTTCGCAATCGTTCCATTTTTTAACCTATAAAGTAACACAAAACGCTGTTCTTAACTCAATAATTTGCCAAAAATAAACTAATTTTAGCATATGATTAAATTATGTAAAAACATATTTTTCGACCTAAACAACTATCAAAGATAATAAATAATATAACGGAGCTTAAAGTTTTTTATTAGATTTGTGCAAAGAAAAAGAAATTTTACCAAAAATCATTAAACTTCGAAATTATATGATAAACAAATCGTTGAAATTTAGAAAAGAAGCACAACCTTCAGACTTGGAAGCGGTGCGCAAAATAGCCGAATCGACCGGTTTTTTTTACCCCGATGAGGTTGATGTAGCTGTTGAACTGGTTGAAGAACGTTTACAAAAAGGCGATGCAAGCGACTATTATTTTGTGTTTGCCGAAATTGAAAATAAAGTGGTTGCTTATACCTGTTTTGGTCCTATTCCGGTAACCAAAGGAAGCTTCGATTTATACTGGATAATAACCCACAACGATTTTAGAGGGTTGGGTATTGGAAAAAAACTGCTTACAGAAACCTACATCGATGCAAAAAAATTAGGTGCCCGTGCAATTTATGCCGAAACCTCGGGGCGCGAAAAATATGAACCTACCCGACAATTCTACCTAAAAACCAATTATACGGTTGATGCGGTTCAAAAAGATTTTTACGATGTTGGCGACGATAAATATGTTTTCAAATATGCATTAACCGGTGAAAACTGATACCGATAAACATATTGAGCTGGCAAATTGGGCAGCAGCTTGTGCCGAGCATGTACTTTTTATTTTTGAAGAATATGCCCCCGCCGATTTGCGTCCGCGCAAAGCTATTGAGGCTGCAAATGCATGGATTTGTAAGCAAATAAGTGTTAGCCAAGCCCGAAAGGCTGCATTTGCAGCTCATGCGGCAGCACGTTCGGTCGAGAACATTCGAGCAAAAGCTGCTGCACGCTCGGCAGGACATGCTGCCGCTACTGCCCACGTAGCGGCACATGCCAACCATGCGGCAAGCTATGCGCTGAAAGCATCGGAAAATAAGGAAGATGAAAAAAATTGGCAAACAGCAAAAAGAATAAAAGAAGATTAAATTGTAAAAATTTTAATTGCCAAAAAACTTACTCGTTTGTCGCAAAAAAAATAGCGATTAATTTCGTATATAGTATTTATAGTTCATAAATTGCCTTATATTTGTAGGAGTAAATTCAAACTCGTTCAGAAAAAACTAAGTTGTAATTATGTATTATAAAGTTCCAAAACGATTCAACTGCCCTTTGCTTCAAATTGCATTTTTAATACTTTTTCTATTAATTTCACCTGTTTTTTTGATTGCCCAATCAGAATACGCACTATCGCGCCAAGATTCGGCGCTGCTGGATAAAAATCAGAATTTATACCGTGAAAACCTTGCACTAAATAACAAAAAAGAGGCAAGCCGCTATTTGAACGAAATTGCGCAAATTTATTGGGAACATAACCATTTCAAAAAAACTATCGAAAATTTTTCGTTATCAATGCAATTAAATAAAGAACTTGGCAACGAAAACGGAATAGCAATGCTTAATAACAACTTAGCTATGGTATATTCCGATTTGGGAAATTTTGATGTTTCGTTAAAATACTTTCAAGAAACCTTAATAGCACGCCGAGCAAAGGACGAAATTGTTGGTACAATTTCGGCACTGCACAATATGTCGGTGGTACTTAATAATCTAAAACGGTTCGACCAATCGATTGAAGCATTGGAAGAAGCAACCGATTTGGCTCGCGAAATAGGCAATACCGAATTGCAACGAAGTTGCTATGGTATGCTTGCCGAAACTTACGAAAAAGCAGGTAATGTAGAACAATCGCTTTACTACTTTGAATACTACAAATCTTTTCATGAAATGATTCAGAAAGAAACAGTAAAAAAAGTAAATAAAGATTTGAACGAAGAACGCCTTAAAAACTTGCTAATTGAAACACAAAAACGCAACCAAGAATTAGAATTGTATGCGAAAGAAAGAGAATTGCATAAACAAGAAGAACTAATTGAAGAATACGACTCGACCAACCTAACCTTATTGGAAAGTTTGAACAAAAAACAGATGTATATTACTATACTTCAGCAAGAAAACCAAATAAAAGAACTAAGCGCCGAACGTGTTGCTTTGGAAGCAAAAAAACGGCAATGGATTTTATGGATTATAGTTTTTGCAGCCTTTTGGTTACTGGTTGTATTAGCTGTTTTATACAGAGCTTACCGGCAGAAACGAACCGACAATAAGGTATTAGCGAATAAAAATCAAGAAATCAGTACAAAACAAGAAATAATTATAGCGCAAAAAACAGAACTCGAAGTTGCTTTTTCGATGATAGAAGCACATAATAGCAGCATGATTTCGAGTATAAATTATGCTCGTTTAATTCAAAGCTCCATGCTAACTCGCGAACCACAACTTGGTGCACTTTTGCCAAATTCGTTTGTTCTTAACATGCCTCGCGATATTGTGAGCGGCGATTTTTACTGGTATGCTGCCAAAGAAAATAAGATTATTATTGCTGCAATTGATTGTACCGGGCATGGCGTACCCGGCGCATTAATGTCGATGGTAGGAAACAATCTACTCAATCAAATTGTATTAAATCAGCACATTACATCGCCGGAGTTAATTTTGGAAGAAATGAACCTTGGTATTATAAAGGTACTTAACCAAGAGAGTACCGGAAACCAAGATGGCATGGATGCAGCAATTTGTGTAATTGATACCGGTAATAAAAAAGTGCAATTTGCGGGAGCTAATAACCCACTTATTTATATTCAAAACAACGAGTTAAAAACTATAAAAGGGAGCAAATCGGGAATTGGTGGAATTTCAAATAAAAAAACCGACAGTCAATACGAACTGCATGAGATAGAATTAAACTCCGGAAATAATTATTTCTATATTTTCTCCGATGGTTTCGTCGATCAAATTGGTGGTGCTTCAAATAGAAAGTTTATGATAAATCGATTTCGCGAATTTATACTTAATAACCATGCAACCGGTTTACCTGAACAGGAAACTACTTTCAGAATAGAAATAGAAAAATGGATGTATAAAAAATCGCAAATTGACGATATTTTGGTAATAGGATTTAACATAGAAAATTAAGAAACATATTTTATTTAAAACAATGAAAAACCTTGGCTACTTTTTTTTGTTGGCGGTTTGCTTTTTAAGCATAAAAACTTGGGCACAAGAACCTGTAAAACATCAAATTAAATCATACACTTCGGAGAATGGTACCTTATATTGGAATAAAAAAATGCCGGTATATTTGCGTATTGCAACTACACCCAATGAGCAAGGTATTTTATTGAAAAACAACACATCTGAAACTAATAACGGAGCTGTTTATTTAGATTTTGAAGGCAAAAACTCGCTAAAGAAAAAAGTAAACCTGCCGGTTGAAAATTCGAAAATACCGGTTGAAATAACATGGGATGTGTATGCCGACGGAATAGCGCCAAAAACTACGTCGGGCTTTAACGAGGCCCAAGTTTATAATTCGAAAACTGCGGTATTTTATGGTGTAAATTTGAACGTAACACTAAATGCCACCGACCAAGGCGCCGGGGTAGAAAATATTTATTATGCAATTAACGGCACCAATTATTCGGCATACAACAGCCAAATTACCTTTGCCGACGAAGGCAAATTTACCCTAAGCTATTACGCAGCCGACCAAGTAGGCAATGCCGAAGAACCAACGGTTAAACATTTTATTGTAGATAAAACGGCACCCAAAACCTACTACCACCTAACCGGAGTAAGCCTCGATAATATAATTTCAACGGCCACTATACTTTATTTAACACCGGAAGATTCGAGTTCGGGGGTTGCTAAAACTTATTACAGGTTCGATAATGAAGAATTCGGTACCTACATAGGAACAAAAATAAATGTGAATCAATTACGAGACGGAAGGCATGTATTGCAATACTATTCGGTTGATAATGTGGGCAATAAAGAAACCGTGCAAACGTATAATTTTTATTTGGATAAAACGGCTCCTATTCTTGCCTCGGACATATTAGGCGACCGGTTTATTGTAGACGAACAAATATATTTTTCGGGACGAACCAAGCTAAAACTTACAGCCGTTGATAACAAAGCCGGTATTAAACATGTTAAATATTCGATAGATAACAGCGAATTTACAAATTACGAGCAACCATTCTACTTACCAAGCCGTGCGGGTGAGCATATTATACGCTATTTTGCCGACGACCGACTGGATAACAGAACCACCGCAGCCGGTGCATTTCAAGGCAAATACGAGGAGTTTTACCATAATGTAGCCAAAGTTTATGTCGATTTAACCGGCCCAACGATGGGTTATTCAATTAGCGGCGAAAATTTCAACAATCGCGATACCTTGTTTATTTCTTCGAATTCAAAAATTAAATTATTTGGCAACGATAAAGAATCCGGTTTTCAGTATATTGCATACAGTTTAAACAATTCGAAAGAAGAAATTAAATTTACTCAGCCGTTTAGCTTACCAACCCAAGGACTAAACCGAATTTATTTATTTGCCTACGACAATGTGAATAACCGAAATGTAAGCGATTTCAGCATAATGGTGGACAACGAGCCGCCGGTAATTAATTATTCGTATAGTATAACTCCGGTTGAACAAAAAGATTCGTTGAATGTATACCCCGAATATTTAATAATGTACTTAAGCGGTACCGACACCAAAGTAGGAACCGATAAAATTTACTACACGCTAAACAACGAACCTGAAAAGGTTTATGGTAAGCAGATAACCGGTTTTTCATCTGGCGAGTTAAATAAACTGCAAATTAGAGCGGTCGATTTTTTAAATAACCAAACAACGCTAAACTTGCAGTTTTATATACGGTAAATTTTTAGAAATTTGCTTTCAAGCTCAAATCTAAGCTTTTGATGTGGTGCGTAAGTGCACCCACCGAAATAAAATCGACTCCACATTCGGCATAACTGCGAATAGTTTCGTGGGTAATTCCGCCCGACGATTCTATTTCGGCTTGTTTATTTATCAATTTTACGGCTTCTTTGCTAAGTTCCGGAGTAAAATTATCGAGCATAATTCTATCCACTCCGCCTTCTGCCAGAACCTCTTCAACTTCTTTTAAGTTGCGAACTTCAACTTCAATTTTTAATTTTTTGCCGGTTTGTTGCAAATAAGCTTTAGTTTTTCGTACAGCTTCTTTTACACCGCCGGCAAAATCTACATGGTTATCTTTCAGCATAATCATATCGTACAAACCAAATCGGTGGTTTGCACCACCGCCAATAACTACTGCAGCTTTTTCCAGAAAGCGCATGTTTGGAGTAGTTTTTCGGGTGTCCAGAATTTGAGTTCCGGTTCCTTCAACCAGTTTTACATAGCTGTTGGTTCGGGTTGCAATGCCGCTCATTCGTTGCATAATGTTCAATACCAAGCGTTCCGATTTAAGTATCGACTGAACCGAACCGTTAACTTCGAATACAATATTTCCGGGCTCTACAGCAGTTCCATCGGTAATAAATCGTTTTACAATCAGTTTTGAATCAATAACTTCAAATACTTTTTCAGCCACCTCAACACCGGCAATAATTCCGGCTTCTTTTACCAAAAGCACCGCTTTTCCCTGTTTTTCGGCTGGAATGCATGCCAACGAACTGTGGTCGCCATCGCCAATATCTTCGGTTATAGCATTTAGCACAAAGCGTTTAAGTTCTTCGCTATTCAATTTCATTTTCTATTCGTAATTGATGAATCAGTTGTTTTTCGCCTTCGGTTTTCATAAACATGGTAAAACGGTAGGTGCCGTTGTTGGTGCTTAATCGGCCAATAGCAAATTGAGAGGCATTTTTTCCTCCCTGATGCAAAATTACAAAATCTTTCGGTTGGTTTTTCGAAAAAAATTCGTTTAAAATTCGTTCTGCTTGCGTTCTGCTGTAAATATTTTCTTTTCCGCTAATTATAACTTCAATATTATCGAAAAAATGCTTTGCAAGTTGAGCAGAATTGCCTGTTTTTACAGCGTCCGAAATACTTTTTGGAAGCTCAAAAGGCGCCCAGTCGAATGCAAAAAAAATACTGAGCAACACAACTAAAAAAAAATTTCGAGTAAGTACTTTACTATTCATTTCGCTAATAGTGTTTAATTTTACGAATTAAATCAAAAACTGAACCGGAATAATTTCGATACTTCGCTTTTTATATAAAAAAAAATACTTGCTGCATATAGTAAGCTACCGATTTTTAATTAAATTTGACTTTTGAAATAGCAATTGGCAATAGCAATTTATTCAAAAATACGATTTAAATTAAAGAAAAATGAAAACACTTTTTTATTCTATGCTCTTCCTAATAGGCTCGTTTGGAGTTATTGGATGCGGTTCGTCGGAAACTGCTGCCGATGAAAACGGAAAACCGGAACAAACCGAAATTGACAAAGATTACAAAGAACTTGTATTTGAAGATTTTACGGCGTTGGAAGGTATCTTTAGTTTCTATTTTAAAGACCAAGCCGGCAACGAGGTTTATATTGAATTTCGCCCAATGGAAGATAAACCGATTGAATTTTTAAAGCAACTTTATACCGACGACCTTACTCCTTCGGAAAAGTATGTTGGTAAAACAGTAAAAGTACACTACAAATCGATGGAACGAACCAACGAATTTACCGGCGAAAAAGAAATGGTAAATACCTTTATTGACGTTAAATAGCGCTACTTTTTACCATGCATAAAAAAACTTTGGCACCCTAAATGCCAAGGTTTTTTACTTTTTATTTGGAAGAAAGCATTCTATTCATCGGCACTTTTGACTTAATCAACAATGAGAAACGCTTTGTTTTACAATGATTAAGCTAAATAAATTTTTAAATTAATCAATTACGATTCTTTTAACTTTTCTGTTTTAATAAGTTTTTTTTTGAATATTGAATTAAATTTATGATTATGTTCGTTATAGTATTAGAGGGCTTATATTAAATCTGTTATCATACATATTTCAAACATTCGAACCCATGAAAAAACTCGTTGTAACCATAACTCTTTTGCTGTTTAGCGTAGGAATATTTGCGCAAACGCACCGGTATACCGTTTATTTTGAAACAGGAAAATGTGAACTAAATGCCGAAAGTTTAAGCGAGCTTGAAAAAGTAGCCACCCAAATGAAAGCCGCCAAAAAGTATTCGGTTGAAATAATTGGGCACACCGATTCGGTTGGCGATGAGGTTTATAATATCAATTTATCGTTAGACAGAGCCACTGCAGTACATGCAAATTTACTTATGAATGGCGTAAACTCCGAGTACTGCTCGCTTAAAGGGGTATGTTTCAACCAACCGGTATTGCCTAATACTTCAGAAAACAACCGCAGCCTAAACCGTAGGGTCGAAATATTTGCAACTATTGAAAATGAGCCAATTATAGATAATGAAATTTATGAGGAAGCAAAAGACACGACCGAAAAAATAACATTTACAACCGAAAAAGGAAGTACGGTAAAATTTGACACCGATGCTTTTGCTCCTTATAAAATTGCAGACTTGAACATTAAAATAGAAGAAATTTTTGACCCATTGGCAATGATAGAAAATAAAATTCTGACCCAAACAACCACCGGCAATTGCTTAAGTTCGTTTGGTATGTTGTTTATAAGAATTATAAAACCCGACAGCACCGAAATAGGTAACGCCAATTCGTTGGTTGAAATAAAAATTCCGGCTATTAAAGGCATTGATAAAAAAGTTGAACTTTTTTCGAGTGTAAAAGAAGGCGAAAATACAGTTTGGAAACCAATGGAAGGTAAATTATTGATAGACAGTACCGATAATAAACCATACTATGTTTTTTATACAACGCTAATTTCAGGTTATAATTTAGATAAAATAATACCTTGCGGCACTCCGACAACGCTAACACAAAAATTATATGTAAGCAGATTAAAACGAATGAAAGTGTATGTAATTAACCCAATAACCAACAATGTTCAATTAGTTCCTTCGATCGGAAAAAACAGATATCAACTTTCGTATTCAAATCCGGCGCAATCGGTTTATATTAAAAGCATTAGCAAAAAAAACGAGCCGTTGGTGTTTAATAAATCAATTTACAATTTGAAATACAGTAAATTCCGAAAAGCCTTTATAATTCGCAAATCCGAATTTAACATCGCAAACAGTCGAATTTCACCCAATGAATTTGGTGAAGTTTCAAAATAAGTGCTTATTTTTTAAGTTCGGTAGCAAAATATAATATTCCAAGCAAAATTTTATCTGAATTATATATAGCTTTAAACTGCTCGTTCAATACTAAATTGGTTCCAATTTTACGTTTTTCTCGAACCACTGTTTTTCCTGATAAAACTTTTTCAATGGACGAGTTTATTGCAGCTTCGCCAAACAAATCGGATAATTCGGGCAAGGTTTTTCCTATCGAACTAACCATATCAATGGCAAAAATACGCGACATGGTGGCATTAATACTTACCAACTTTCCGGTGGTATCCAATTCAGCTACACAATTTTCTTCGGTAAATGCATTCATCAATATTTGCATCGACTGAATCGCGTTTTGCTTTTCGCTTACCGATAGTTGCAAATCGGAAGTTTGCTTCAACAAAAACTCTTCTTGCATAAGCAACGATTCGGTTTTATTTTCAAATGTTTCCAATTCGCCCGCCATATCGGCAATACGTTTTCGCAAGGTTCCTATTTCGTAGCCTAAAAATACAACTTTGGTTATGTTATTAAATTCATTTGGTACCGGAAAATAACCACCTTGGAAAAATATAGGTTCGCCGGTTTTCGATTTAAAAATAAACTCGCCCTCAACCGATAAATTCTTGCGAAGTGTTTCCCACATGTGTTTCTTTGCACGCAAATCGGCTACGGTATCAAACAATAAACCGGCATAATCTTTATACAACAGCTCGTCCGGTTTATACCCCATAAGCTTGGCATAAATATCGTTTACCAAACTAAATCTTCCAAGTGCATCTAATTCAAAATAAGCATTGGAACGAGTAATTGCATTAAACTGACCCGAAAGTTCGGTTTCGCGCCTTGCTGCTGCCTCTTGCGTTGCTTGCAACTCTTCCATATTTTGACGCATTTCTTCTTCTTGCGATGCCATTTCTTCGGCTTGCTGTTTAAATTCTTCGAGCAAAAGAGCTGTTCGGTTGTTTATTTTTGTTATTGAAAGCGACGAGGCAATATTACCCGAAACCCGCTCCAAAAATTCTATTTCATATTTTTCGAATGTATTAAATGAAGCAATTTCAACTACACCAAAAAGCATATCTTCAACTTTTAGCGGAACAATTAAAATACTCTTTGGGCGTGCTCCGCCCAAGCCCGAAGTTATTGAAACATAATCATCCGGAATATCGGTTATGTAAATGGTTTCCTTTTCAACAGCGGCAGTTCCGGTTAACCCCTCTTTTAAATAAACTTTTTGCTTGTGGTACCTATTACGGTCGAAAGCAAATGCAGCAATAAGTTCCAAATATTGGTCGTCGGAGTTATTATTATTGAACACAAATAACGACCCTTGATTGGCATTCAGGTATTTAACCAAGTTCGAAATAACATCGTATGCAACTGCTTTTAAATCATTCGATTTGCTTCTTAATATTTCTGAGAATTTATTCAACCCTTCGTTACCCCATTTTCGTCGTTCCGATTCCAAAATTCGTCGTTCTTCTTCGGCTCGGGTAAGTTTCATGCTGTTTTGCAACACATTAAAAGCTAAACCCAACGAATCGCTTTGGCTTAACAAATCCAATTTTACCTGTAAATTCCCCTCGCTTAAACCTGAAATAGCATCGGCTTTCTTATTTAGATTTTCAACCAATGTGTTTAAGTTTTGTCCTATTTCGGCTATTTCGGTTTGAACTCCATATTCCGGCAGTTTCATTTGTAAATTTCCGGCAACCAATTCGCGACTTACAACCAATATACTATTAACGGGTTTACCAATTCTTCGCCGCAAAAAATTCAAATAAAAGAATAAAACGATAGCCACAAAAACCACAAATACAATAATGTAAATAACAGGTTTGCGAGAATTTTCAGTAGTTTCCGACAACGAATTTCGAATAAACAATTGCAGTTTTGGTTCTAAATTGGTGGCTTCGGTATCGAGCGCTTGCACCAATCCTTTTTTACCAATGGTACCTATTTCGTTGTTTAAATCGATAAGGGTAGAAAAAAAGGTTTTATAATTTTCGATTTGCGAATAAAAACTTGGGTTAGTATTGGTATGCTGCACCGAATCCATGCTCAAATACCGTTGCATACTTTCGTAGGTTTTCAAAAATTCTTCAAAGAAAACCTGCTCATTCCGAATTAAATAATCTTTTTCGTGTTTGCGCAAAATAAGAATAAACTCGCTAATATATGGGTTATTGTTTTTTTCATAAACACTTTCAATTTCACGCTTCATACGGCCAATAACTCCGTATTCGCCATAACCGCGCTCGGTAATTTTGCTCAATAACTGCGAAAAAGTGGCACTGTATGTTGTATAATGATTTCGAATATCGTTCAAGTATTGTTCCGATTCCAAGTCGTGATTTTCAGACGATAAATTATTCAGAATTTGACCTAACCTAAAATTTGCTTCGTTATATTCTTTAAGCGAACCGTGTTCGCCTTTGCTAAAAAAATCGGCATCATCGGAATAATGCAACAGAAACTGCTGCTCGCTTTCTCGCATTTTCGAAAACAAAATTGCGGTGCTGTCTACCTGTGCCGAAAGTTCGTACAAATAATCGACCCTATAGGCAGTGTAGGTAAACATGCCTATAATAATTGTAAAAGCAAGTACCAGTGCACCGGAAAAAAGCTGAAATTGATTTCTGACCGTATATAATAAGTTGCGTTTCATCTGAATTAAATTTTAAATTAGGGCTTCATGCATGCAAAAAAAACAAAATTTTACTCATTTCCGGAGTATTTTGTTCTTTCATGGACCTTTCATTGGCACTATTTTTTTGTTCTTTTCACCATTTTATTTCGAAAAACCAATACATGATATTCAAATTCAAAAGTAATAATTTTTTTGTTTATTAAAATTGAATTTTAAACAATTCTTTGCTCATTTGATAGCTTAGTTTGGTCAATAAGGAATATTGCAAAATTTACACCAATTTTATTACTTCTTATACGCTGTTTTTTGTATTTTAAAAAAGCAAGAAAAAAAAACTAAGTTGCAAAAAAGGGTTGAATCCGGATTTTTTTGTATTTTTGAAGAAATTTTAATAGAAAGTAGCCGTATGACTTTTTTAGTTTGGGGTGGGTTTATTTTGCTTGTTTTTATAATGTTAGCTTTCGATTTGGGCTTTTTGCACAAGAATGCGCATGAAGTTAAAAC
>JFJP01011139.1_pt1 | contig 19482 bp, 21 predicted proteins | sample 431651 | NCBI WGS metagenome assembly JFJP01 (sample SAMN02602958, study PRJNA72255) | Microbial mat metagenome, whole genome shotgun sequencing project. | biome: fresh water; feature: sink hole; material: water; isolation source: purple microbial (photo- and chemosynthetic) mats found in...
AAGAGGTCGATGACCTGTTCGTTGGTAAGCTCCATCTCGGGCGATCCTCTCGGCTGCTGTTATCTGACTCCACGAATCCAGCGGTTGTCGATGCCGTTGGGCTTGAACCAGACAGCATCGCCCGCATCGAACCGGAACGTGTCAGGCTGGGCGTAGCCTACCGGCGTGGCGACTGCCGTTGATCCGCTTCGTACCCAGTCGGTGTACTCGCTGATTGTCATGTATTCGCCGCCAAGCTCATCGACCACCTGGAGCATGGCCCTGATCTCGCTAGCCTCGGCGCCATCGTTCGCGTATGGGCCGGTCTTGAAGTCGTGGGTGTAAATTCCAACCAAGCCGCGATCCTGTGCAAGAATCTGCCTGACGTAGCGCCTCATGTTGGTCTTGACTGAATCAGCGTTGGCCCCGGCGTTCGCCTTGCCGCCAACGATCGTGTTGATGTCCAGAGAGTTGCTGAACACCATCATGTTTCGTGGCGAACGGAACCGCGACGAGATTGTGTTGGTGAACGACGTGTCGGTCATTGTGGGGCGCAGCGGGGCAACGGCGTAGTAAAGGTCTCCGCTGTTGCTGGCCTCACCGACTCGGATCGCCTTCAGGCCCTTCTCAGCCCCGACATAGACCGTGAACGGGCTCCACAGGTTGCCCGGCATCGCCATCGCGTTACCCCACCGCTGGCTGTCACGCAGGTCGCTGCGGCTGGCAGCATCGGCGTAGTCATCAAGCCACGACGGGTTCATCTCGATACGCAACGAGTCGAGGCTGGCGTGTGCCGTGTCCTGAATGGCAAACACGTTCAGATACTTGTTGCCACGCGGCCAGTGGTTGAGGCTATGGTGGCTGATCTCAGCGCCACGATCGTGCCACGCGATGAGCTTGGCGATGGGCGCGCCGTCTCCGTTGTCTGTGTACCGCTTGACGGCAAAGACGGTGAGCTTTCCAGGCCGCCCGCTCGGGTAGTCCGGGGTCGCGTCCGTGAAGATGTTCATCAGCGTGTCGTTGTAGGCGAGCTTGGCGTCGTCGGTCTGGAACACGAAAGCCCACCGCTTGCCGCCAGGCATGGGCGTGGCGTACCGCTTGGTGATGTACTTGATCTGAATCCAAGGGCGCTTTGTCAGCGCAGCATTGCCAGCCCTCGGCTCCCATTCGTAGAACGCCTGCGCCCTGTCGAATGTATTTGTGTCGGTCATCATCATCATGATGCCGTTGTTGGTCAGCCCGTTGGCGATGCCCTGCACGCAGTCCGTGATATTGACAACAACCTCGGCGTTTGATGCCGTGAGGGTGCCAAGTCCAGTCCAGTCCGTGACCGAGCCCCAGTCGCTAAACTTGGACCGCGTGCTGAGGGCCGGACTCCACTGCGACGTGGGGGCGTTGCTGTTGCTCCCGTTCGCATAGCCGTAGTGCGTTCCCGTATTCGTGGCGTACCACTGATAGGTGTAGGAGCACTTGGCCATGTAGAGCGTGCGGTCACTTGAGAACGCATACGTCGTGGCGTGGTCGAAAATGCTGGTTTGGTGGTACCAGATGTTGTCGTTGGGGTTGGTCATCAGCGTAGAAACGACGGTATCCGCCGCAGCCGCACCCCAGCTAAGCGGCATCATGTGGAGCGTTGCGGAAACAATCGTTGACCGCAGAGGGATCGCCGCGCTGGTCGCAGCCAGCGGGTCGAAGCGCAGTAGGTACGGGCGCGGGCTGTATGTGGTGTCGTTGAACGCCCACTTGGTGGCCGCGTTGTAACCGGACCCCCTAAGGTATATCCGGTCATGATTGTTGGGGCTGGTCGGCCAGTAGCCGACTCCCGTGTGGTATGTGTCCACAACGGCATAGGCGAACGTGGTGTCGTCAACGCCAAACTGGAACACACCGCCGCCCTTGGCCACGTTGCCAGCAGCATTGGCCGCAGCGACCGCCGCATCGTAGGTCGCAAGGTCGTGGTTCAGCGCCTCGTCCATCGTCAGGACGACCAGCACCGTGTCCCAGCCGGCAGGAGCGCCGCCCGCCTGGTACGAAGCGCCAGACGTGGCGTAGCTGCCGCCCTGGTAGGTGCCACCACGCCCCGCGCCCATGATCGCGGCGGCGCCGAGAATGAATACGGCTACGGCCGCGAGCTTTCTCATCGGGAGATGATCACTTCGGTGGCGCCGACGAGATCCCCGTAGGCCGAATCGGGGGCGCTCGGGAAGTACAGGGATCGCGGGGGCGTGTAGTCCCGCAGTTGCACGACCACCTTCAGCGTGATCTGCGTGCTGTCGGCGCGGTCGGTGCAATCGTCCGAGAACCATAGGAACTTGATCCACGCGCTGCCGTCCGTGGCGATGTCGATGAACGAAGGCCCGGACTGTCCGCGCAGCGCGGTCGTGAGCCGCACGCCGCCGTCTGCGGAGAGCACCACGTCACTGCGAGTCGGCCCAGCCAACACCGGCAAGGCCACCATCATCAGGGCGAGAACCGCCAGAAACTTACGCATTTTCCAACCTCTTTCTGCCAGCTAGGTGTTGGCGGGGACTTCCATTAGCACTGACGTTACCGTGAGTCTATCAAAATCGTAGGTGCGTTCGATGCACCAGCAGTCGTTTATCGTCATCCCGTCGTCAGTGACCGCGACGCCAGTTAGCTTCGTGCCGATGCCCCAGTCCAACGCCCGGAAGTCCTGCGTTACTGTGACCATCCGGCGATCCTTGGAATCGCTCGGCAGCCAGTGATGAGCAGGCGGGTACAGCGCCGAGTTGGACGGGAACTTTGTGTGGTTGCTGAAGCTGTGCGGGTAGTGCGAGCGCGTGACCTTCTTGGGCTGGCCGGTGCGGATCTGCAGGAACTCAGGCCCCGGCAGGAACAGCTCTCCGTACCGCGCGATGGACGCCGCATTGGTCAGCGTGCCCTGCAACTTCTCGCCAAGGTACGATTCCAGGGTCACGTCCTCGGCCGCGCTGTAGTCCCCGCCGTCCGGGTTGGTCGTGAAGTTGCCCGACACCCGGACGCCAGAGCCCCAGGAAGCCACCGCGTAGTTGAACACGAGTCCCGTCGTGTAGGACCAGTCCACATCGCCGAGGATCCCGTCGTCAAACCCCAGCCCCGTTACCGTGCCCAGCGGGCGCGTGAAGCTCGACACCGACAGCTTGCCGGCCTCGTTCACAAAGTAGAGATCGCGCGTGTGCCGGATGCTCTCGTTGATCAGGTCCATGCACTTCTGGCCGACGCGGCGGGACACGCCAATGGACCAGACCGAGCCGCAGCCGGGCCACGATCCCGACACCGCATCCTTCCACGGGATATCGCCAGTGGTCAGGCTGTAGGCGTCGTAGGCGTTGTCGAAAGCCGGCTGGTCGATGTACGCCGCATCAATCCCGCATTTCATGACGATGTCAGCCACGACCTGCGGCACCGGCCCGTACCACGCCCACGGGTTGTAGTGCCACAGGTATTTGCGGATGGTCGTGGTCGGGCTGGGGATCCAGGCGATCGAATCCAACTCCGTGCCGCCCGGCGACAGCAAATATCGGGTCGCGCCTACATCGTCGATGAACCCCGTCTGATAGATCGCCTGATAGATCAGGGTGCTGCTGACCGATGGAGGGAGATCGCCCTGCGTGATGGCCGACACCGATCCGCGCGTCAGCTGCTTCCACTGCGGCCGGGCGCTGGCCGTGTTCGCGCCGATACCGGCTGACGCATGGGACATGGCGAACAGCTTGTCCGTGCCCGTGGTGCTGGCCCAGTAGAAATACCCGGTGTCGATCTGCGGCCCCATCTGCTGCGTGCCGCCGGTGCCGCCAACAACGAACGGCATCTGAAACATCTTGACGCGCGAGACACACGCTGCCGCGTATAGCGTTCCCGTCCCGCCCCCGATCACGCCCCAGTCGTAGCCATTGAAATCCTCGAGCCAGCGGCAGCCGTCGCCCGCAAGTGCCCAGTTGGCTGCGCCGATACCCATGATTACCCCTAGGCCACGAAGTCGATGTAGAAGTCACCCGTCGTGGCGTCCGTTACTTTCGTATTGTCGGCGTCGTCAGCGGTAAACACGCGCCGAAGCGCGAAGTCAGCCCCGACCTGTTCGGTGGTGATGGTCGCGGTATTCGGCGCCGGCGTGGCCCGCGTGGTGCCCGGGCTGATCTCCGTGCGGCTCATCTGCGCGCTGCCGCTGTAGTCCACGTCGATGACCTGCCCGATGAACTTCATGTGCGTGATCTCTTCCCACGCGCTGTTTGCTGGCACCCAGACATAGATCTGGTGGATCAGGAAGCACTCGCCGACGGCCGCCGCGTAAATTCCCAGTGGGTTCCATGCGCTGAAGCTCCGGCGGTGAAAAAACCCGTCGTGATTGTCCACCTCGATGGAGTACCTGACCGCCTTGGGCGTCACGTTCATCTTCGGGTGCGGATTCCAGACTGCATGCTTGCGCGTGCCGGCCCTGATTATCCGCTTCGTCGGGCTGGACACGGCCGGCAAGATCCCGTCGTCAATCACCGTCTCGGTATAGGCCGAGTGATCGGCCAGCACCGGAACCTTGATCTTCCAGGACTGCCGTACCGGCTGCCCGCTGGTCAGGGCCTCAAGCTGGCTTGAGGTCAGGTTACTCAATGCTCGCCTCCTTGCTCATCGGCTCGGCAGCGAAATGGTCGTAGTCGACCTGCTCGAGCTCGACCGTCCCGAGGATCTGCGAGCCGCCGTTGGATGCCCTGAGCATCTGCGGCGTCTTGGTGATCCTGAACGTCCGGCCGCTGGCGGTCTTTGCCAGGGCGAGGGCGATAGGGTCGGTCAGGGCGGTGTGCAGCTGGCCGACTTCGGTGGCGGTCATGGCGCCTTCGTCGATGCGGCAGGTCAGCATGGCAAACGGGGCGCAGCAGTATCCGTTGCTGGTCCTGCCGATGGTGAATGCCGAGCTGCTGGCCCCGAACGGCACGGTGGTGGCCGCCGTCACTTTCTCGGCCGCCAGCTCTCCGTTGCAATAGATCCTCTGGGCCGAGCCGTCCCATGTCATGGCCACCGTGTTGACCTTGCCCGCCACGAACAGAGACCCGCGGGCTCCGCTGGCCGTGGCCAGTGACGTGGCCGGGCTGACAGACGAAACGGAGATAGATTCTGCCGTTGACGACAGAAATACCCGGGCCCGCAGGTTCGTGTTCCCGAACAGTTCATAAGCCCCGCCGGACGACGACAGGTTGGCGATCTCAGCCGGAGCCCAGAAGCTGGCCATCAGCGTGCCCTGACCCGGGAGCGTGACGGCCGCCGTGGTGGCGACATTTGCCGTGCCCGAAACGGTGCCGCCGGTGACCTGCGGGGACCAGACGGGCGCAGACGGAAGCGATGCGTATCCGCTGCTGGCCTGGCAGACCATCGTCGTCCCGATCTCGAACGAACACGCAAGCCCGGTGGCAGAAGACAGCACCAGCAGCAGATCGGGCGGCGTCGTGGCCCACGCGGTCGGGACGTGGCGCACGCTGATCGGGGCCCAGTCGTCGAACCTAAGTCCGGCCAATGACCTGACCACGTAGTCGGACGCTCCGGACCCGAACAGAATCGCAGCGCCGTCTGGCAGTTGCCCGCGCAGCCAGACAGTAGCAGCCGCTCCGGCGCCGTTGACGAACGTGTGCCCGGCGTAGTTCGCACCCGATGCGGGGTCGAATTGGTCTGAGACGTACAGGTAGCGGTCGCTGGAGGTGTCAGCCGACACCGAAACCCGCAGCGAGTGCGGGCAATCGGCCTGCCCGAATCCATTGGTGACCAGAGCCGCCGACACGTCGCCAGCGTCGGCGCCGCCAATCGCCCACCCGCTGGCCGTGGCCGCGTTGCTCATCGTCGCCGACTTCGGGTACGTCGGCACCATCCGGTTGACGACCGTGGGATACGCCACCAGCCCGGCCCCGCCGGGGGTGTGCACCAGTGGCGTCCGGTTGCTTGACGACTTCGGAAGGAACATCCGGCGGGCGGTGTCCCAGTACCGCAGATAGCTCCCGAAAACCGAGGTCAGGGCGTAGTTGCCGGTCAGATCCTTCGCCGCCGGGCCGCCCGAGAAGTACCCCGCCTTCATGTCCACGGCCCGCCAGCTGAACAGGGTGTTCCGTCCGATGTTCGGCTGCACCCAGACCAGGGCCCGCTCCTGCCGCCACTGGTCAAGCCGTCGCTTCATCGTGTTGTCGATGTAGTCGATGTTCAGGGCGATCTTGACCAGCGATCCTCTCAGGGAGTGCCCACGCGCCCCTGTGGCGTACGCATACTCGTAGTCGATACTGTCGATGCCCGGCTCACTCGGGATCGCGCAGGGGTCGCCGTGGGGGTCCACGAAGGCGATCTCATCGTGCCGTGTGAGCAGCGGGCTTCCGGTGGTGTAGTCGTTCTCGACCGACGCCGACAGGTACGACTTGCGGACCAGGTTGATCAGGGCGCTTTGCAGGCTCACAGATTGGCCTCCGCTACTTTGCGAGCGGCGGTGGCCGCGACTTCGCCATAACTCAGAGCGTCAAGTACGCCGACCGGACGACCGACCTCGAAGTTGACAATGACGTTGCCGCGACCACCGCCAGCACCCGACATGGCGAACGGGGATACCGCCGCGCCAAATTCCATTGAGCTGATGAACCGATCCAGCCGATGGGAGAGCTGGCGGTTGATGACTTCCTCGCCGGGCATGGCGGCGATCAGCCGGGAGTCCATGCCGCGGGGGCCGTCGGGGACGGCGTAGCCGAGGGCCGCCCGGGGGATCATGCCGCCGTGGGCCATCGGGACGGCGCCACCCTGAGCCAGCCCGGGGATGCCAAGCGACCCGAACAGCTTCATGAGGCCCTTGACGATGAATAGCTTGACGATGAGATCAGAGATGGCCTGCATGACTACGGTCCGCAGCATGTGGCCGAACTGCATGGCCCCCGCCTCGCCCATCAGGAACGCGGCCATGCCCTGGCTCGCCACGCTGCCAAGACCGTTGGCCAGATCCTTGGCGGCGTTGGATACTTCGATTTCTTCCTCGGTGAGCTCGGCGGCGGTTTCGGTCAGGCGCTTCAGGGCTTCGTCGCCGGCGGCGATCACTGCTGCGTCCATCGACGGCGGCAGCCCAGCCTCGGCGACCGTCTGGAGGGTCAGGGCGAACTCGTCGAAGTCCTCGATCAGCGTCCCGACTTCATCGCTGGCCTCGCCGAACATCGGGGCGATGTCCATCATCTCGGTGATCTTGGCAGGCAGGTCGGCGGCCTTGATCGCGCCAAGCAGCTTGGCGATCTCGGCGTCGGCTGCCTTGGCGTTGATGATCTGGCCGGCCAAAGTACCCGAGTTGTCGGATGACGGAGCGTTCAGCCCAGAAAGCAGGCTGTCGGTGTAGGCTGTGGCGACTTCGGTGGCGGCGGCCTTGGCCTGATCTTCCTGAAGTTTCTGGAGCTCGACCCATCCCTTGGCGTCGAACATCATCACCAGAGTCTCGGTCCACCAGTTCCTGAGGCCGGACATATCCGGCATGGCCCCGGCGGCCAGATTCGATAGCGCGGCCCTGTACCTGGCCCCGGCATCGTCGGCGGCGTCCGCGCTGGCGGCCCACGCACTGGTCATGTTCGACGAAAACACGCCAGCCTCGCGGCCGGCCAGCTCAAGCTCGGTCTTGCTCTGCTTGATGATCGCAACGACCCCGGCAGACGACCGGCCAAGGGCCTCCTGAGCAGCGGCGCCCTGCACGCTCTCGACGCCGTACTGCCGGACGGCCTGCCCGATCTCGAGCATGACCGCTTCCAGTTCGCGCATGTTCCCGGCGCCATCGGTCGCCGACACCCCGAGCCGGGCGAACACTTCCATGGCAGCGGTGTCGCCATTGGTAGCGTCGGCCATCGTCTTGCGCAGCTTGCGGAACGCGGCCTCGAACTCGTCGATGGAGGATCCGCCCTGATCGGCGATGTACTTCCACTTGGCCAGCGCATCGACGGACATTTCCGTCCGCTGGCTCATGTCCTCGAAGCTGGCCCCGAGCTTGACGGTGTCGCCGTAGGCTTTGGCCATCGCCGCGCCCAGCCCAGCGACGGCACCGGTGATGAGCGTGATCGGGTTGGTGAGCATGGAGAACGCGCCGGACAGCAGCGGGAACTGCTTGCCGAGGTTGCTCATCTCTTTCTCAAAGCCCTTGAACGCCCCGCTGGCGTTGTCGGTGCCCTTGAGAACGATCTCAACTACGCGCTTGCCGATGTTCAACTGCCGCCCGCTTTCGCTTTGGTCATCACCGCGTAGTCGAACGCGGTCAGAACATCGTCGATCTCAAGCCACTCGTGCGGCGCCTTCCCGTAGGTCACCGCCAGCAGGTGCAGCCCCCTTGCTAGTTCAGAACCCCGGGGGCCGCGCAAGAGGGCTTGGTAGGGTCCACCTGCAACCCGCTCTCCATGAACGCACCCAACAGCGCATCCACGAACGGCGACAGGTCGGTGTACGTGTACTGCTCGCCGGGCACCGTCTCGTCGCCCAGCCGCGGCGATACCAGGGCCACCCTGAGAATGGACTCGGCCAGCCTCGAGGCCGCCTTGTCGTCCACCTTGGCGGCGGCGGCCGGGTCGGCTGCGATCTGGCCCACGACGGCCATCAGCCCGCGGGCCTCGGCCATCACTGCGGTGGACCGGCGGCGAAGCACGAACGAAACGCCGCCGATCGTCACCACGAACGTTCCCGCACGGATGATCGGGTCGGTCATCTTCTACGCCTCCGTCAGCAGGGTCATGTAGTTGGCCCGCACGTTGATGGGGAACGACACGATGCCCGACTGCAGGGCCGGCATGTCTCCGGTCATGTAGCAGCCGGCCAGCGTGAAGTCGTCGATCACGAGGTCACCGACCGTCGTGCCGCCGAGGTAGTCCGCCAGCTGGGCCACGGTGTCGTTGCCGACATCGGTGGACAGTTCGCACTGCAGCTGCGCCGTGATCGACCACGGGCCCTGGCTCACCGGCTGCTTGTGGCCCGAGGCCCCGAGGCAGCGGCGGTCCAGCCCGGTGTAGTTCGGGTCCACCTCGATGGTGGCGCCCTTGATGCAGATCGCGGCCGTTCCGAGCGTGAACGTGGCGAGGTCGCTGTCCAGCTGCACATCGGCGATGTCCGGAACGGTGATCACCTCGGGGGATGCGTCGACGGTGCCGCCCCGGCCGATCAGGGTGGCTGTCTGCTTGATGGTCGTCTGGACGGCCATGTCCCACCGCAGCTTCATCACCGAGCAGCCCAGGTACTTGACCTGATACCCGCCGTAATCGACGAGCGCCGACAGGCCGACCGCGTTATCGGGCGTGTTCCCGGCGCCGAAGGTCAGGGTCTGGGTGGTCAGCTTGCCGAGGCAGTTGAGGAACAGGTTCCGCGCGCGCTTGCGCGTATAGCCGATGACCAGGTCGCCGTCCGAGAACGAGTTGTACTCGCGCACGGTCGGGTACGTGGCGTTCAGCAGGCCCGTCTCGATGAAGGTCCGGCGGGCGCCGAACGAAGCCGAGACGGCGTTCTGCACGACCCATGCGGCAGCTTCGGTTCCGAAGGTGGTCTCGACGCCGACCGCGATCCCGCCAGCGTCTCCCAGATATGTGGCCATGTTCGCGGCCTCCTTGTCAGTTTGCGCCCATCCTTGGGCTGTGGTGGCCGCTGGCGGCCGGGATCGGGACTACTCCTGCGGCAGCAGGCCGTCCGGCTTCTGGGGCGGCACCGTCTCCGGCCGCGTCTCGCTGCCGGTGGCCGCCGCCAGCCACGTCCCACTCGACGTGGAACGCAGGTACCAGGCGCCGTCATGGGTGTAGAGCGTGAACGGCGTCCAGAACGCCACGTCGGCGATGTCCACGCCGTCTGGCAGGGCCGTGAACGCACGCCACACGCCGCCGCCGGCATCGTTTTCGACCATTAGGCCGGTGCCGTCAGCGGCCAGCACGTAGTTCATGCCCTGCTGGTGCTGGGTCACGGTGGTCACGAACAGCGCAGCGATGCCGTGGGCGTTTGTCAGATCGGGAATCATGGTCAGCTCCTTACCATGTCGAGCTCTGCGGGTACGTGAAAGAGAACGAGAGCCGGAACGCGGCCTCGCGCTCGGGGGTCAGCATTCCGGCATCGTGCGTGCACTCGTTCCAGCGCAGCGAGAACCCGCGCCCGATGGTTCCGCGCATGTCCGACACGGTCGTCGACAGGGTGGTCCGCACGTCCTGCTCGAGGGCCATCGCCGCCCGGCGCGGCAAGTCAGTGCCGAACCGGACGTTGCCCATGACGACCAGGTTGACCATCGGCTGAGAGGACGGGCCGCCGCCGCCGCCGCCGATTCCCTGCTCGCCGGAGCCGTGCCCCTCGCACTCGATCAGCAGGGCGGCGTCCGTTGAAGCGTTGCGGAACTCCTCGAAGTTCATGGTGACCAGCGGCTGGGTGTTGTAGCCGTTGGCGATCTGGATCTCGCAGAGCCTTTGGTAGACCCACCACAGGCATCTCCACGCGGCGAAGTCCTCGACCTTGTTGGGGGTCACGACGGTCATTTCGCCCCCCCGTTCTTGAACATCCCGCCGTCAATGGCTGCGAGCATGGCAGCGTCCATCGCCGGCTGGGCGCGCTCTTGGGCGGCGGGCAGGGTCGGGTGGGGCTGGATCGTGACTTCGCGCCGGAGCACGAACATCAGCTTGCCGGTGCCCTTCTGGAGCAGAACCGGGTTGCCCTTGCGGCTCATGACGAAGAACAGATCATCGCGGTCCTTGGGGCTCACGGCGCGGCCCCTGCCGACCTTGGCGGCCTCCATGGGTATGGCGAGGTACTTGGAGTTTCGCGGGCGCAGCGGGCCGCCCAGAGCCTCCTGCGTGCCCATTTCAAGGACGCCGATGCGGGTCAGTTCGGAACCGTAAGCGCCCTCGATCTGGCCGGCCACCTGAGCGGTATGGAAGCTGCGCGACGCCTCGCCGGTGCGCTTGACCCAGGCGTCGCCTTGGCCGATGACGCTGGTCTTGTGAACCTGCTGCACAATCGCCAACGAGTTGCGGATGCCAAGAGACAGCGACTTCTTCATGCGGTCGCTCAGGATGTGCGAGCTCATGAAGTCGCTGATCTGACTCATGTCCGCTTGAATCGTCAGCGTCTGCATTATGCCAACATCCTGTACGGACCCCACAGGTCGCGGACTTCCTGAATCAGCCCCGAGGTCTGATAAGCCGTCGTCTCGCCGGCCCGGCCCCGGCTGGTCACGCCCACCTCGCCGGTGGTCCGCAGCAGATCCATGCGGGCCTGCAGCAGCGCACCCTGGACCACGTCGCCGGGCACCGCCGCCCAGCCGCCCTTGTACGTCACCTGGACGTGGCCGTTCAGGCCCTCGTCCGGCCACAGCCCCCCCAGCAGCAGGATCTCGCTTGACGTGTCGTCGGTCAGGTAGCCGATGTCCCCGCCGGCGTAGGTGTAGGTGTCAACCAGGCTGCCGCCCTCGTACACCTTGGCCTCGATCGTGAACCCTGAGCCCGTCCAGATCGGGGCGTGCAGGTACAGACGATCTCCGCCGTACGGAATGATCTTCTCGACGATGTCCGTGGTCTGATTCTCGCTGATCTGAACCCGGCCGGTGTACCGCTTGAACTTCGCGGTCAGCGAGTTGATCAGGATGATCGCGTCGCGGTCCTCGGTGATGCCAAGCACGACCTTGGCGTCGCTCATGGCGAGGATGGGGTCGCTGGTCAGTACGAATGCCACGTCAGCCCCCTAGACCGGGTCGGTGATCGTCAGCGTGAATCCGAAGGGCAGGGCGATGGCGCCCGAGTTGTCGATCTTCAGCTGGCACTCGATGGTTCCGGCGGTCGGGATCTCGGTCACGTCCGGCGTGAACGTGATCGTGCCGTCCACTGGCGTGGCCGACAGCGTGCACGCGAGGTCGCGGAACTGGTCCACAGAGTCGAGCTTGCCGCTGACGGTGACGGTCATGCCGGTCAGGTCATAGGCGACCCCGGCGCTGGTCTTGACGACCACCTCGAAGACCTGCGAGCCGGTCGCCGTCCACCCCTGAAGATTGGGCTTTGCATACGTCGCCATTGCTACCCACTCGCCGGGAAGTCGCCTTCCCCGTTGTTCGGGACGTAAATAACGGCGGTGTCGACGAGCGCGTAGGCTCCAGCCGACATTCCGCTGGTCCATCCCCAGTAGAGGTCGTAAGTCAGACCGCGGTCGCTGGGGTCGATGATGGTGACCCCCGTGGCGTCGATGGTCACGGCGTGGGGCGTGTTCTGATCGGGGCTGCTGTATCCGCTGCGCAGATCGTTGGCGCCGGCCGCAACGAGCTTGAACCGCACGCGGCAGGCGCTGCCAGCCGTCACGGCGCCAAGCTCAACCGATACGCCGCTGATGCCTTCGTCGATGGCAAGGGCGGACCACGACGTGAGGGTTGGCGTGGTGAAAGTCGCCGCGATGATGTCGTCGCAGACGGAGAAGATGGACCGGTCGCCGATGGTTACTTCGATGGGCGGTGAGTCAATGGCCACCTGGACGCTGCCGTCTGGCACTACGCAGTCAACAGCCCCGGAGGCGACTAGCACGGTCGCGCTACGCTCCGGAAGTGTTACCACCACTGACGGCACTCTTGGTCACCATCTCCTGCTTGGCGGGCTTGGACACCTTGACGGCGACGCGCTCGATGACGTTGTGCTCCAGCAGGTCGGCGATGTGCGCGTCATTGAACGCGTGCTCGGCCTGCGTGAAGACGGTGCCCACGTCGAGCATGACGGCCTTTGCCGTCTGCGCGCCGTAGGTCAGAACGACGAACTGGTCAACGGAAACGGCGGGAGCCTCGTCGACCCCGCCACCGCCGCCCGTGTCGATGATATTCTTCTTCGCCACTTGATCTCCCCGTGATGGGGGGGGGCCACAGGCGCCCCCCTCTGGCGATGGACTAGGCCGTGACGGTGGCCTTGTACCACTGCGTCGCCTGCTTCACCACGAAGTCGTAGTGATTGCCGACACGCATGGCCGTCGCGAACTCAGCGAACTTGATCGAGCTGTCGAAGTCGATCATGTACGACGGGCTCTCGGCCAGGATCACGTCGGCGGGGTTGCCGATCACGATGCTGTAGGTCGTGGACAGCTTGCAGGCCGGGTGGATCACGACCTCGTAGCCCAGCAGCGTCGTGGGGATGCCCTTGCGGGGGTCACCCCACACCAGCATCCCGGTCAGCTCGGAGGCGCCGACGGGCTGCGTTGCCAGGGTGAGGGCGTCGCGCGGGGTCAGGAGGATCTTGTTTTCGGTGGTGTCGCCCATCCAGTCGTTGGCGGCGACGGCTTCCTTGATGAAGGCCACGACCAGCGCGAACGTCGCCGACGCCATCGTGGTCTTGGCCGTGGCGACCGTGGTGATGCCGCCGTGCGGCACCGAGGCGGCCGACAGCATGGCGATCTCCAGGGCCTTGTTGACCGAGGCCGCGCCGGACAGAACCGCGGTGGCCGCGAAGTTGACGGCCGGGTTGACCATCATCTCGTTCGAGATGATCTCGTAGTCGTACAGCAGCTGCGGCGACAGGGTGTCCGTGCCGTAGGTGTGCGTGTTCGGGTCGGTCTGGGCCATCGCCGAGCCCTGCGTCGCGCCGCGCCAGGTGGCCACGGGGCGGCCGGTGCGATGATTCACGGTGACCGACTGGCCCGGAGGCGAATTGAACTTCGTCACCATCGGGTAGAGGTTGCCGTGGACCTGCTTCAGCTCGGTGAAGCCCGGGCGCAGGGCGACGGGGATCAGCGAGCCGGCGGTGGCGGCCACGTTGGTCGACATCGCGGTCAGGACGGCCTTGCCGACGTAGTCGGACACCTTCTCGCCGGTCTTGAAGACTTCGGCGCTCGGGGTCTGCAGCATCTTCTGGCTGTAGACGCCGCGCACGAACTTCGAGGTCTCGTTCAGCCAGTCCTCGGCGCCGGACGGTCCGCCGTGGGTCTCGGCCAGCGCGGCCTTGACGATGGCCAGATCGGCGTTGGCCTTCTCCTGCACCAGGGCATTGTCGCTCTGGGACTTGTCCAGCTGCAGCTGCAGCGTCGCGGCCTTGACCTTGAGTTCGGTCAGTTCGGCGGCGTTCTCGTGCGTGACGTGTGAGACCTTCTCGACTTCGCCGAGAATCTTTGCCAGCACGCCAGCGGTTTCGTTATCAGCCATGATTGCGATCCTTCGCATTGAATGCCCGTGAATCCGTTCACGCGCTTTCGCATCGACCTTGACCGATGCCCGCTGCGTTACTGTGCGGTTCCGATCTTCTGGAGCCGCGCCAGGAGGGTGTCCGCCATCGACTTGATGGTGGCCTCCATGAGTTGCGCGCGGGGCTCTACAGCATCACGCGCATCCTGTCCAACAAAAATTTTGTCCCCGTGGAGCTTCACGACGTTCGAGATCAGCCGCAGCTCCTCTCGCAGGTACTGGACCTCGACCTTCAGGGCCTCGACCTCGGAGTCCCCGGCGGCCTCGACGCGCTCGATCATGCCGGTGCGCCCGAGCATCGACTTGACCATCACGTCGGTCTCCTGATTCGCCCCGATGTTCACGGCCGCCACCTCGATCAGCGTCTGGCCGAAGTACTCCCGGCCCGTGGCGATGGCCTTCCAGTTCTTGGACGTGAACCCGACCGAGGTCTCGGTCAGCACCCGGCGTTCGTACTTGCCCTGGATGCCGACCGCGAACGGGTCGCCCGGGTCGAAGGCGAACGGGTCGAGGTACAGCGCGGCGCCGGCCATGTCGCCCCGCTTGCGAACGTGGGCGCGGACGCTCGGGTCGGTGATGTTCGGCTGCTTCTTGTCGTGCATCCACGTCAGGAACGGACGGCGGTTGAAGCTGTCGAGCTCCCAGCCGGGCCCGTCAGCGTTCTTTTCGGCGTGGACGATGTCGCCGTCGGTGTCGAGAATTTCGGTGCTCACGCGGGCAGCCAGGCCCTTACCGACCGTGGCGACCTCGACCTCGGAGCACTTGGCGACCAGAATCCCGCCGCCTTCGAGCTCGATCCAGTTCATCAGAAGCCCTCCATTCCCGCGATCAGCGGGATCGTTTCGCACCGGCAGTTGATGACGTTCCCGGCCTCGCCGCCGGCCTCCATCGGGTAGGCCAAACCGCAAGAGAACTTGTCCCCGACGTTGACCACCTCGCCGTTGCACTTGGCGTGGTCGAACTCTCCCGGCTCGTTACCGTCGCGGACCCCGTCGTCGGCCGCCGTCAGCCACTGGTGGCGCTCGAACCCCTGGCCCTTCATTTCCTCATGGCGGGCGATCGAGTAGGCGCTGCCGATCTCGGTGCGCGCGATGGTGACCGCCCTGGTCGCCCCGCCGGGGCCGTGCATGAACCGCTGGGCCACGAGCTCGACCAGCTTCGACGACTCGATGCCCTTGGTGACGGCCTCGGTAGCGGCGGCCACGACATCGGCGAACAGCTCGGCGGCCATGTCCTTGATCAGGTTCTGGCGGGTGGCGATGAACTGCTTCGTCCCCGGGCCCCACGGCGCCCGGGCCTTCCACACCTCGAGTTCGGCGTCGGCCATCTTGCCGGTGGCGATCTCGACCATCGCCCGCTGGCCCTCGCGGGCGGCCCGCTCGTGGTTCTTGGTGGCGATGGCGACTAGCCTGTCGGCCAGCCCGGCCATACCCGTCTCGACGGCGCCTGACACCTGAGCCGGCACCGTCACGCCGGCCATCAGGGCCCCGGTCTTGCGCGAGGCCACGCCCACGGCCTTCCGCCATTCGTCCTGCATAGCGCGTTCGGCCTTCAGCAGCCGGACCTGCCGCTGCAGGTTCGAGCGCGAGTCCATCGCCCGCTTGGTGATGACCTCCTGCCGAGCCGCGACATCACCGGTTGCCGACTTGGTGCCCGCTTGTGGGGCGCCTGCCTGGGCAGGTTCGGCGGTGGGCGGCGTCTGCGGCTCGACAGGAGGCACCGGCATCTCGGGTTCGGGCTCGGGCTCGGGCTGGTTCCCCCACGCCTCGGTGATCGACTCGATGGGCACCAGCCCGGCGGACACCAGCACCACGTCGGCGCCGGGGATCATCGACAGGTCCAGGCCAAGGTCGAACCGCTCGTTGCACACGGTCCACGGCAGCCCGGCCGCATGGGCCAGAGCCGCTGCCTCGAACTTGGCGGCCATGTCTTCGGCGAGGGCGTCCACCTTCGACAGGTCGAAGCGCATGAACCCGTGGTACTGGCTGGACATGTTCCGCATCACGAACCGGTCGGCGCTGTTCTCGATGCCGGTCAGCATGGGGATCATGGTCTGGGTGAAGTACACCTTCACCCGCGACTTGAACGTCGCGAACTGGTCGATGGCCTCGATGCCCAGCAGGGAACGAGAAAGGCCGTAGACCGCGCAGATCTTCTCGGGCTGGATGGCCTGAGAGTTGAGGACGGACATGTCGTCTTCGATGAACCGGGGGTCGATGACCTCGACGCCGTTCGGTAGGAGCACGTCCTTGCCAACGGTGCCATCGCCGCGGCGCCGGGCCCGCAGCTGCGACACCGCCTGGTCCCGCTGCGGCTGGGTCAGGTCCACGGCCGAACGGTAGAGGACCGCCCGCTCGCCGCCCCGGGCCACGATGTCCTCCTGCAGGGCATCGGCCCCGGTGTCGATGCTGTGGGCCTTGCCGGCGGCCCTGAGCGGCGCCTGCCCGCGCCACGGGTTGGCCGGGTTGATGTACCGATGCTGAAACACGGCCATCGCGGGGTCGGTGACATGGCGGCCGTCCTCACGCCGGGTCCACGACACGACCCGCCCGCCGGCCATGTTCTCGCGCCAGTCCTTCGGGTCCGACCAAAACATGATCTCCCGCGGCTTGATCGAGTCGTCGAAGGTGCTGAAAAACTCGCCACGCAGGTTGAGCCACGTCGCCCACCACTGGACCATCTCGGACTGGCTGAAGTGTGGCGACGGGTACTTGAGCAGGTGCGCCAGCGGGTGCGTGTCCATGACGACGCTGTCCTTGTCGTCGGGGTCAGACAGCACGACCAACGGGATGCCAGCGGCATCGGTGGCCAGCCGCTTGATGCACGAATAGGCCACCCACGAGTTGTCATAAGCCTGCTCTGGACCGTTAGCGTTGGCCAGCGGCAGCCCATGAATGAACGCCTGCGAGAACCCGAAGGTCGTGCTGGCGGCCTTCTCGACGGCAGCGTCGGCGGCCAGTGCGATCCGCTTCTCGATGCCGAATACCCTGTCGATCAGGCTTGCCATCTATGGCCTCCGGTTAGACGTAATCCACGCGGAACGTGTCCCGGGCATCCATGATGTCCGAGGCGGCGTGCCACAACGCCATGAGACGGTCCCCGTAGTGGTCCGCCTCTGGGCTCCAGGCTTTCATTTCTTCGCGGAGGTTCCGGACCTCGTCGTGTGCTGCAAAGTCCCACCGTCCCATTTCTATGCCAGAGGCGAGCCCGGGAATCCCCAGCTCGGCGTCTCTGCGTTTGGAGGTGGTCGTCCGGCCGGCGACGCGGATATCAGATGCTTCGGAATCTGTCAAGCCAATTGCTTTGAGAATCGCAGCGTCGCGCAACATCTGGACGATGTAGACCTGAGCGGCGTTGTCCTCGACGATGAACTTGGCGTTGCCGCCGGCCAGATTCACCGGGCGGTGCAGGTCGCGGTAGATGCGGACCATCCGCCGCAGGATCTCGGTGCCCTCCATGCGGGCGGCCTGCATGTTGACCAGCTGCCGCTGCGGGCCGCGACCGATGACGGTGGCGAATACCGAAAGGTCGTGGGACTCGCCCTTGCGGGTGGCCAGGTCGACGCCAGTACGCAGCTCGACGGCTTCGGCGCTGCCATCCTCCCATTCCTCGATCCACTGGCAGCGGCCGAAGCAGGCGTCCCAGAACTCCGACTTGAAGAAGTTCATCGACTCCGACAGTGGGCGGTTCCTGAACTGGCGGTCGTACGCCGTCTGTCCCAGCTCCCGGCGCTTCTGGTCCAGACGCTCCGTGGGGAACTGTGAGGGCCACAGCGTAGCGCCAAGGCCGTGGCCATCCTCCGCGTCGAACCTGACCGCGTGCCAGCCCTCGCGCTTGCTGAGGACGTGTAGCAGGTCGTCGACGAACCACGCCGTGTCCAAGATCCACACGAACCCGCCCGGCAGAATGCGGCCGAGGATCTCATCCTCAAGGACGCCCACCGTCCAGTCGCGGAGGGCCCGGGACCGGGTGTTGTCCTTGTCGAGGATGTTGTCCAGGATCACCCCATGGAGCCGGGCGCCAAGGATCTGGCCGCTCAGGCCGTAGCCGACCAGTGACGGGTCTTTGCTGCCGCGCGGGCACTGCGCCACGCGGATCGACGTGCGGCCCCATTCCTCAAGGGCGGTCGTGATCTCCTGCCGCTGGGGGCGGAGCAGGGGGTAGACCTCCTGCAGCCGCTTGTTGGACTCGATCTCGCGCTTGACGGCGCCGACCATCTTGGATGACTGGGAATGCTTGGAGCTGATGTACGCATACTGCCGATCCCCGTGCTGGCCGAGCAGCCGGCAGAGCTTCATCTTCGTCTGGGTTGACTTGCCGTGCTCGATCGGGAACCACGCCACCAGGCGGTCGTGCTCGTCGGTGAGCCGCTGCCACTCACGGTGATGCCACGCCTGCTTGATGGGTGCGCCGGTCTGGGCATCGGTGAAACAGTATTCGCAGAAGTCGTTGGAGTCGAGGCGGGCGTTCTGAATAGCGATCGGCGGAGTGGCGTCGCTCAATCCTCGGGCAACAGAATTTCTTATCAGCTGCTCAGTGCTCGGCATCAACCACGCCTTCGCCCGTCAAGCGGGCAATAATTCTTTCTCGGATGGAAGGATCTTCAACCTCTGCCACAACCGCCGCCACCACCCTGTCGAGGATCTGCTGGACCTCATCCGACATCTCGACGCGGTGGCGCTCGGTCGTCATCCCATTGAACCCGGAGACCATCTTGACGGTGGCCAGCGCGGTGGGCAGCTCGGCGCATTTCTCGCCGATGATCTCGCCGCGCCGGTCGGTGATGACCACCGGGGTGATGGCCTTTTCGTAGATGAACGCGGCCTGCTTGATGACCCATTCAGGGCCAAGACCCTTGTCTTTAGCCTCTTTGTTCTGTAGCTCGCCGACCAATTCCCTCACGTCGGGATTACTCAATATTTCGCTGGCGCACTTGACCGCGTCATTCCCGGTGTAGCCGGCCGCGACATATGCGTCCTTCGGGGCCATGCCTCCGGCCACGAATGTTGCGAATCTTTCGCGCCTGTGATTCATCGCTTCACCACACCACCGTACAGTTGACAATCGCCTCGGTTCTGGACTCGGAGAAGTGTACCACGATCTTGGGATGCCGTCCAGATTGCTCGGTGAACGACTGCTGCCGCAGGCTCTCGGCTACGAGGTTGATGCGCCTTGCGAAGTCGTTCTCGGTCTCATCGGCAGATCGTAGGATCGTCCTTGATCGCTGCCAGAGTACGCGCATTCGCAGCTCCGTCTGTTTGGGTTCCCGCCGCCCGCAAGGCCGCCCGTCGTTAGCACTCGAAGCCGGCCAGATACACGAGCGGCGGGTTGCTGGTCTACTTCCTGAGCCACCAGAACAA
>JFJP01038752.1_pt1 | contig 19481 bp, 17 predicted proteins | sample 431651 | NCBI WGS metagenome assembly JFJP01 (sample SAMN02602958, study PRJNA72255) | Microbial mat metagenome, whole genome shotgun sequencing project. | biome: fresh water; feature: sink hole; material: water; isolation source: purple microbial (photo- and chemosynthetic) mats found in...
CCCAACTTGGAAAAAAATGCTCCAAAAAAAGCCAATTTTGAACAAAAATAGGAGAAAATCAAAAATGTCAAAATTTTAAGTGTCTGAAAATGAGATGGTTGTCAAAAAGCATCAGAAAAAAGTCAAAATGTAGTTACCCATAGATTTGGCTGGTATTTTATTATTTTTTACATTCGCGAAAAATTTCACAGCCATGTTCATAGCCAAGGTGAGCAAAAAGAACAAAAGTTCGGACAAGACCTACGAGTACTACCGCCTAATGCGCTCATATAGAATAGGTAACAAAACCCGCCAGGAGTTCATCCTCAATTTGGGGACACTCGACGGGTTGGCCGTTGAGAAGCATAAAGCGCTGGCTGACAGGATTGAACAGGTTTTAAACAACCAAATCGAGTTTTTCACCACCGACACCCAGATAGAGGAACTGGCGAAAACGTTCTCCGACCAGATCATCGCGAGCAAAAGAGTGTTCGCGAACAAGAGGATAGAAAAGAAAGAAATCCAAGACGAGGATGGACAAGCGGATTACCAGATGGTCGATGTCAATTCGGTGGATAGCGGGAATGCCCGGGAAATCGGCAACGAATGGCTTGCCAAGCAGGCAATCGAGCAGATCGGCCTGGACAAGATCCTGGCACAACAAAAGGTTTCGGACAAATTGCTAAAGACCTCATTGATAAGCATCATCAGCAGGATGGTGCATCCGTCGAGCGAGTTGGAAACGGAACGTTGGCTAAAAGAAAACACGGCGTTGAACCAATTGTTCGATTTGCAAGAAGATGGGGTCAGCCGATACGAATTGGGCAAGGCGAACGAATTCTTGTATAAAAACAAGGAAGCCATTGAAAAAGAAATATATGGCAACATCAAAAATTTATTCTCGCTTGAGAGCAAGATTGTGATTTACGACCTCACGAACACGTTTTTTGAAGGCAGGAAAAAGGGTTCGACATATTGCAAGTTTGGCAGGAGCAAAGAAAAACGCAAGGATTGCCGGCTGGTATGCCTGGCTTTGCTGGTTGATATCCACGGCTTCATAACCTATTCGCATTTCTACTCCGGCAACCAGAGCGAACCCGGGACGCTTGCCGATGTGGTGGCCGATTTGAAAATGAAAACCCAAACGCCAGAAAACAAGCCGGTCATAGTGATGGACGCGGGCATGGCCACCGAAGACAATTTGAAAGGACTCAGGGAAATGGGCCAGGATTATGTTTGCGTGGGCAGAAGCAAGTTGAAGAAATACCAACTTTTGGAAGAAGTTCCGGTGATTGCTGAAGACAACCGAAACAACAAAATAGAACTGCGCAAGGTAAAACCAGAGGACAAAGAAGATAATTTTTTGTATGTGAAAAGTGTGCGAAAGCGCATGAAGGAAGAGTCCATGGACGACAGGTTCACCGAAAAGTTTGAGAAGGAGTTGAATGAGTTCAACTCAAGCCTGCAAAAAAAAGGCTCAAGACGAAAATCAGCCGATGTTTATCAGCGGATGGGACGGTTGAAAGAGCGAAACAGCTACATATCAGGCCAATATGAAATATCATTTGCCGAAGATGCGAAGCTTGGGATCGTGACCGCGATAGAATGGAAACGCAAACCGGCAAACAACCAATACGATGGAAGCTATTTTATACGCTACTCCAATAAGAACCTCACCACCAGCGAGATATGGGACACATACAATACCATCCGGGAAGTGGAACAGACCTTCAGGACGTTGAAGACCGATTTGCGGATCCTTGTGGGAATAGTCGCCTACCAGGTGGTCAACGCGATACGGCACCAGCTAAAAAAACACGAGATGGCGATGTCGTGGACAACAATTGTCGAAAAAATGAACACCTACAAATCTGTGGTCACCGACATGATGACAAAAGATGGAAAAAAAATAATACTGAAGTATTGTTGTCGTCCGTCGCCTTTCGTGACCGAAATTTTTGAAAAGCTTGGGTATAAGATTCGCCCATTCAAAAAACAAAAGTACGTAGTTACCTAATTGCAATTTTATAAAAGCCAATGCCTGGTATTCAATGATTTGTAAGTTACGGATCGCCCAGCTCGAGAAGCAGTCGGAGGAAATCGAGGACATCGTGCAGGCCGTTGTGCGCATCGCCGACCAGACCAACCTGCTGGCCCTGAACGCGGCCATCGAGGCGGCCCGGGCGGGCGAGCACGGCAAGGGTTTCGCCGTGGTGGCCGACGAGGTACGCAACCTGGCCGAGATCTCGGAGAAGAGCGCCCGCGCGATCAAGAACGTGGTGGCCGAGATACAGGAGGAGGTCCGCAAGGTGGTGGTCGAGATATCCGACATCAGCAAGCGCGTCCGGCAGGAGACCGAGCGCGGCCAGAGCATCAGCGACGGGCTTTCGCAGATCGCCCAGAGCATGAACGGCTACCAGAAGATGACCGAGGAGATCAACAAGGCCTCGCAGGAGCTGCTCAGCGATTCGCAGAAGTTCCTGGCCAGCTCCGAGACCATCGCCTCGGCCGCCGAGGAGCTGGCCTCGGCCGCCGAGCAGAGCCGCAAGAACGTCCAGGAGCAGTCCAAGGCCTTCAGCGAGATCTCCGGCGCGGCCGACGAGCTCTCGGCGACGGCCGACGAGATCCGCAACGCCACCGACAGCCAGAAGGTCTCTTCGGAGCTGGCGGCCATGGCCGGCGAGCTCTCGGCCAACATCGAGGAGACCCTCTCGGCCTCCATGCAGATCTCCTCGGCCATCGAGCAGATCAACAAGGCCGGAGACCTCCAGGTGCGCGAGACGGCCGTGAGCACCGAGATAGCCGAGCGCCAACTGGCGGCGGCCAAGCAGGTGGAGCGCCAGGCCACGGCCCTGGTCGAGAAGACCGGCCTGCTCCGCGACCAGCTCGAGGAGAACCAGGCCAACACCCGCAAGCTGGTGCAGAACATCCAGTCGGCGGGACAGGAGAACATCAACGCGGTGCTGAGCATCCGCACCCTCGAGGACAAGACCCGGAAGATCGAGAAGACCCTCGAGGCCATCACCAACGTTACCATCCAGACCAACATGCTGGCCGTCAACGGCTCCATCGAGGCCGCCCGCGCGGGCGAGCACGGCCGGGGCTTCTCGGTGGTGGCCGAGGACATCCGCAACCTGGCCAGCGAGTCGTCCGAGAACGCCGAGAAGATCAAGGACCTGGTGCGCGACCTCCAGCTCCAGATCAGCAAGTCGGGCATCAACGTCGAAATGGCCGGCAAGGCCGCCATCGACGAGGTCAACAAGGCCAAGGCCAGCACGGCCAACCTCAACCTGATACAGGACGACATCGCCGACATCGAGCAGGCGATGCAGGAGGTCCGCCGCGACTCGGGCGACGCCCTCAAGGCCATCGAGGCCACCAAGAAGGGCATCGACCAGATCACCGTGGCCACCGAGGAGGCCTCCAAGACCATCGACCAGGCGGCCTCCGCCTCCGAGGAGCAGTCCAAGGGCCTCCAGGAGCTGGCCCAGGCCATCGAGGAGATCGCGTCCTTGGCCGAGGAGCTGCAAAGCATGTGAGCCGCGCCGGGGCCACGGCCCCGGCCGGCGCGTCGGCCGCGGCCCTCCCCGCCCAGCGCGGGGGGGCCGCCCCGGGGAACCAACATAAAACATAGCCAGCCATGAAAGAAGCCAAAGACCACAACGGCCAGCAAATGGCCATCTTCGAGGTTGCCAACGAAACCTACGGAATACAGATCAGCACCATCAAGGAAATCGTCCGGATGCCGGCCTTGACCAACGTGCCCAACGCGCCCGACTTCCTGGCCGGGCTGACCAACCTGCGCAACCGGGTGCTCCCGGTCATCGACACCCGGCGGCGGCTGCGCCTGGAGCCCTGCGAGCCCACCGACAGCACCCGCGTGCTGGTGCTCGAGGGCGCGGGATCCACCACGGGCATCATCGTGGACCGGGTCCGCGGGGTCTCCAGCATCGAGGAGATGAGCCAGGAGGAGCCGCCGGAAATCGTCAGCAGCGGCGTCGAGCGCAAGTACATCAAGACGATCCTCAAGGCCAAGAACGGCCAGAGCATCATCCTGGAGTTCGACGTGGAGGCCCTCTGCGCCATGGGCCAGGCCGCCCAGGGCGAGCAGGACCGCGGCGCGGGCGCCGAGCAGGCCCGGCCCGCGGCGGGCGCCGCCGAGCGGCAGGGCCAGCAGGAGGTGCAGATGGTGACCTTCCTGCTCTCGAACCAGGAGTACGCCTTCCCGATAGAGGTGGTCAGCGAGGTGCTGCGCGTGGGCAAGATCACCCGCGTGCCCCGCTCGCCGGGCTTCGTGGTGGGCATCCTGACCGTGCGCGACAGCGTCCTGCCCATCATCGACAACCGCCGGCTCTTCGGCATGGAGTCGCTGGTCGAGGAGCTCGACCGCGGCCTGGACCTGCTGCTGGCGCGCAAGAAGGAGTGGTTCGCCCAGCTCCGGCGCAGCCTCGACGAGGGGACGACCTTCCGCGGCAACCGCTCGGCGGCCCTGTCGGAGCTGGGCGTCTGGATTGAGGAGTTCCGGACGGTCAGCCAGGAGATCGGCGCGGTCACGCAGGAACTGCGCTACCTGAACCTCAAGCTGCACGAGTGGGCCTCGCGCCTGCTGGACCAGGCCAAGGAGGGCCGCGGGGGCAAGGGCGCCGAGCAGTTCGACCAGGCGCTGGCGCCGGTGTTCAGCAACCTGCTGCTCAAGCTGGAGCAGCTCCGGGGCGCCATCCGCTCGGGCATCCACGAAGACCAGCGGGTGGTGGTGGTCGAGGCCGGGGCCTTCACCATCGGCCTGCTGGTGGACCGCGTGCAGCAGGTGCTGCGCGTGGCCAAGGCCACCCTCGAGGAGCCCCCGGCCATCCTGAGCGACCACACCGACAAGACCCTGGCCCAGATCGCCAAGCTCGACGGCGGCCGGCGCGTCATCATGCTGCTCGACCAGAGGCAGCTCTTCGGCACCGACCAAATCAAAGCCATCGAAGGCATGGACCAGCAAGGATTCAAGAAGCAGAGCTCGGCCAGCCGGCTCGAGAACGACGACGTCATCCAGCTCGTGACCTTCCGCCTGGGCACCGAGCAGTTCGCCATCGGCATCGAGGAGGTGCGCGAGATCAACCGGCTGGAGACGGTCACGGCCGTGCCGCAGGCTCCGCACTTCATCGAAGGGGTGATGAACCTGCGCGGCAACGTGATCCCGGTGGTGAACCTGCGCAAGCGGTTCCGCATGGGCGAGCGCCAGTACGACAGCACGACCAAGGTCATCATCGTCTCCATCGGCGGGCGCTTCACGGGCCTGATTGTGGACGCGGTGTCGGAGGTGCTGCGCATCCCCAGGCGCCTGGTCGAGAGCGTGCCTCCGGTGCTGAGCGGCGGCGTGGAGACCGACTTCCTCAAGGGCATCTGCAAGAACGAGCGCGACGGGCAGATGCTGCTGCTGGTCTGGGTGGACCGCATCCTCTCGACGGGCGACAAGGTCCAACTGGAGGACACGCTGGAGCAACATGAACCCTGAAAAAGAAGCAGACTTGCCATGATCAACGTGCTGGTGGTGGACGATTCGGCGCTGATGCGCAAGCGGCTGACGCGGATGCTGGAGGCCGACCCCGAGATCAAGGTGGTGGGCACGGCCCGCGACGGCGAGGACGCCGTCGCGAAGGCCCGCGCCCTGCGGCCCGACGTGGTAACGCTGGACGTGAACATGCCCGGCATGGACGGCCTGACGGCCTTGCAGCACATCGTCGAGGAGGGCATCTGCCCGGTGGTGATGGTCAGCTCGCTGACGCAGGACGGCGCCGTGGTAACCTTCGAGGCCCTGGAGCTGGGCGCCTTCGACTTCGTGGCCAAGCCCGACGGGACCATCTCGCTGGGCATCGAGAAGGTGGCCCGCGAGCTGGCCATGAAGGTGCGCTACGCGGCCAAGACGGGCACGCTCTCGCGCATCAACGCGAACCGCAACAAGGTGCGCCTGGTGCGGGCCCAGGCCGAGCGCCAGAAGATGCAGCAGACGGTGGCGCAGGACGCGGCCGAGGTGGTGGTGGCCATCGGGGTCTCCACGGGCGGGCCCAAGGTGCTGGGCGAGATCATCGAGGCGCTTCCGGCCGACCTGGGCGCGGCCCTGCTGATCGTGCAGCACATCCCGCCGAACTTCACCTCCTCCTTCGCCTCCCGCCTGGACCGCCTGGCGGCCTTCACCGTCCAGGAGGCCAGCAACGGAGACCTGGTGCGGGCCAACGTGGGCTACCTGGGCAAGGGCGGCTTCCACATGCTGGCCAAGCGCATGGGCCGCGACCTGCCGCCGCGGCTGCGCCTGACCACGCAGCCCGCGCACCTGTTCGTGCCCTCGGTGGACCAGATGATGTTCTCGGTGGCCGAGAGCTTCGGGCCCAGGGCCGTGGGCGTGCTGCTCACGGGCATGGGCGACGACGGGGCCGACGGCATGGTGGCCATCCGCAAGGCTGGCGGCTTCACCATCGCCGAGAGCGAGGAGACCGCCGTGGTGTTCGGCATGCCCGCCGAGGCCATCGCCCGCGGCGGGGCCGAGCTGGTGGTGCCCAGCTACCAGGTAGCCGAAAAGATCGTCCAGGCCGTCCGGCGCCTGGCCTGAACCCCATTGACCCTCTACTACTATCCCCCTGACATGAAAAAAGTCATTCTCATCGACGATTCCTCCTTCGCGCGGATGCAACTGCAGCGCAAGCTCAAAGACCTCGACGACGTGGAGTTCGTCCATGCCGCCGACGGGATGCAGGCCCTGGAGAAGATCCTGGAGGCCCGGCCCGACTGCGCCGTGCTGGACCTGCTCATGCCCAACATGAACGGCTTCGAGCTGCTCAAGGAGCTCCGCCGCCGGGCCATCGACATGCCGGTGGTGGTGCTTTCGGCCGACAAGCAGCCGCTGACCATCCAGCGCTGCGAGCGACTGGGCGCCAGCGTCATCCTGCACAAGCCCACCGGGCTGGTGCAGATCCGCGACGTGGTGGCCCGGCTGCTGGGCATGGACGCCGCCCAGGACGACTGAGACAGGGCCCCCCCCCCCGCGCACGCACGAACCAACCTCCCCCCACACACCATGAAACCTCCCATTAGCGAACGCCACCAAGACTTCCTCAAGGAGCTGATCAACGTCGGCATCGGCCAAGGGGCCCAGGCCCTGAACGAGATGACCGAGTACCACGTCAAGATGAAGGTGCCCGAGCTGCGCGTCTTCGACCACACCAACATCCAGGAGTACTACGCCCTGTACCAGCAGCGTCGCCTGGCCGCCGTCGAGATGGAGTTCCAGTCGGAGCTCAACGGCGCGGTCAAGCTCATCTTCCCCGAGGAGAGCGCCCTAAAGCTGGTCGAGTTCTTCACGGGCGAGCCGGCGGGGCCCGACAGCCGCGCCATGAGCGTGAGCGCGCTGAGCGAGATCGGCAACATCGTCATCAACTCGGTGGTCTCCGAAATCAGCGGCCAGCTCGACCTCTACGTGCAGTACACGGTGCCGCGCTACGTCGAGGAGAGCATCGACCGCATCATGGACCCGCTGACGCGCCGGCCGGGCTTCGCGGTGCTGATGTGCCACGCCCGGTTCGAGGTGGAGGAGCTCTGCGTCGCGGGCGACCTGGTGCTGGTCTTCGAGATCGGCCACTTCGAGACCTTCAGCCAGAAGGTGGAGCACTTCTACCAGCGGATGCTCGAGGGCTGAGGCCCTGGCTCCTTGTCCTAACTCTTCACAGCCAGACAACCAACAATCTTCCCAAGAAAATGATGAAAGCCCTCGAAAACCTCAAGTCCGACGACGAAGACCTGCGCCTCTACGCGGTGGAGGAGCTCGCCCAGCGGATGGACGACAAGATGTTCCACCTGCTGCTGGACCAGCTCAAGCTCGAGCAGTCCATCCTGGTGCGCAACAACCTGGTGCTGATCCTGGAGAACGCCATCTCGGAGCGCAAGGTGGGCGGAGGCAGCACCTTCGCGAAGATCTTCTCGCTCTACCTCTCGCACAACGCCTTCCTGCGCAGCAGCGCCATCCAGATCCTGAGCGCGGGCGACGACGTGGTGGCGCGCTTCCTGGAGGCCAACTTCGCCGACGCCAACGCCGACGTGCGCAAGCTGATCCTGGACACCCTCAACGAGATCGGCACGCCCAGGGCCATGGAGGCCGTCCGCCGGGCCTTGTCCGACTCGAACGTCAACGTGCTGATAACGGCCATCGAGTACCTGGGCCACGCGGCCGACCGCAAGGTCATCCACCGGCTGCTGGAGATGCTCAAGGTCGAGCGGCGGCCGATGGTCTCCATGGCCATCCTGACCACGGTGGAGGAGGTGGGCACCGAGGTGGACATCCACAACGCCCTGGCCGAGATCCTGCCGGGGGGCGACATCGGCCAGGCCAAGGGCATCTTCTTCGCCATCGCCATCAAGCTCCTGGCCAAGGTCTGGTCCGAGGCCCAGATCCTGGAGCTGCTGGAAAGCCCCGTGCTGGAGGCCAACCTCGAGAGCTACTCGGTGGAGCTCGTGGACCTGCTGACGGTGGCCTCGCAGCGCTTCCTGAACTTCATCGACCACCCGGCGGCCCGGCGCGCGCTGGCCCGGCTGCTCCAGGCGCCCAACCGCAGCGAGAAGATGCCCTTCATCGCCCTGAACCTGCTGGCCCACAGCAAGGAGAAGCAGCTCTCGTCGCACCTGGACCGCTTCTTCGAGATGGAGGACATCAACGCCCAGGACCTGAGCCGGAGCATGCTCGACATGCTCCAGAAACAAGCCAACTAAGCACGCCACGAATGAACAGCGACCTGACCGTCAGAGAGTTCGAAGCCATAGCCGGGCACATCTACAAGCACAGCGGAATCCGTTTCGAACTGGGCAAGCAGTACTACGTCTCCAAGCGGGTGGCCGCGCGGATGGAGGCTACCCGTTGCCAGACGGTCGATGAGTACGTGCGGCTGCTCACGGCCTCGAAGGCCGGGCCGGAGGAGTTCCAGCAGCTCATCACGCTGGTAACGACCAACGAGTCCTACTTCTTCCGCGACTTCGACCAGTTGGCGGCCTTCGCCGAGCACTGCCTGCCGGAGGTCATCGAGCGGAAGGTGGAGGAGGGCGACAACCGCCTGCGCATCTGGTCGGCGGGCTGCTCCAGCGGCGAGGAGCCCTACACCATCGCCATCATCCTGCGCGAGATGCTGGGCGACATCGGCCGCTGGAACATCGACATCCTGGCCACCGACATCGACCAGAACATCCTCAACAAGGCCCGCATCGGCGTCTATGAGCCCCGCAGCGCCAAGGAGGTGCCGCCGGAGTACCTGGAGCGCTACTTCGTCAACCGCGGGGACCAGTATTACCTCAACAGCGACATCAAGGCCATGGTCGAGTTCCGGAACATGAACCTGAACGACCAGGCCCAGATGCGCCGCATGAGGGGCTTCGACTTCATCTTCTGCCGCAACGTGCTGATCTACTTCGACGACCAGTCGCGCAAGCGGGTCGTGGACAACTTTTACCTGAGCATGGAGAAGGGCGGATACGTTTTCCTGGGCTCGAGCGAGAGCATCGGGCGGATTTCCAACGCCTTCACGCTCTGCCGGCGGGGCAACTACCTGGTCTATCGCAAGTAGCCTGGCCGCGGCCGGAACGCCTTTCATCAACCCCTTAACCAATTCATCAGGATGGACACCCAAATCTTAGTCATCGACGATTCCACGCTGGTGCGCAACTACCACACCAGCATCCTCAAGGATGCCGGCTTCGTCGTCCAGACGGCCGCCGACGGATACGAGGCCCTGGAGAAGGCGCTCTCGCAGAACTTCAGCCTGATCCTGTGCGACATCAACATGGCCCACATGGACGGGATAACCTTCGTCGAGAAGTTCCGCGCCGAGGGGCGCGAGACGCCCGTGATCATCATCTCCACGCAGTCCGACGCCGTGGACAAGCTCAAGGCCTACGAGGCCGGGGCCAACGTTTACATCTCCAAGCCCATACAGCCTACCATGCTGGTCGAGAACATCAGGATGCTCTTGAGCTGAGGCTGGGCCTATCTTCGCACACAACAACACCTTCCACCATGAAACAGAAAGCTCTAGTGGTCGATGATCTGGGCGGACACCGTTACGCCGTCTCTTCGGCGCTGACCTTCGCAGGATTCGACGTCGATATGGCCAAGGACGGCCTCGAAGGGCTAAGCATGGCCAAAGAGAATCAGTTCTCCCTCATCTTCTCGGACATCGAGATGCCCAACATGAACGGCTTCGAGCTCCTGGCCCGCCTGCGGAGGATCCCCAACTACCGCAGCACGCCCATCGTCATGGTCTCGAGCCTTCGCAACCAGGTGGACATCAACCGCGCCGAGCGGCTGGGGGCCACCGCCTACATCGTCAAGCCTTACACCGTCAAGAAAATCAAGGAGGTGCTCTCGCAGTGCGGATTCTGACAACGAATCCGCAACGCGCGGCCGCCGACCTTCCAACCCCGAACCCATGAAACTCAAAGTTCTCGTCGTCGATGATACCCTGGCCCACCAGATGGCCATGAGGGCCTACCTCAAGCCCTACGGATTCGAGGTGGACACCGCCAGCAACGGCCTCGACGCCCTCGGGAAGGTCGCGGCCAACGCCTACGACATGGTCTTCACGGACATCGAGATGCCCAACATGAACGGGCTGGAGCTGCTGGCCCGCCTCAAGCGCATGCCCAGCATGGCCAAGGCGCACGTGGTCATGACCTCCTCCATCGACGACCCGCAGACCTTCCAGAAGGCCGGGAAGCTGGGGGCGTCGGCCTATTGCACCAAGCCCTACGACCAGGCCAAGATCGACCGCGTGCTGGCCAAGTTCGGCCACCGCCGAACGCCCTGAGCCCCGCTCTCCGACCCTCAAGACCAAAACCTACGACCATGAGCACCACCAAGAAAAAAGCCCTCATCGTGGACGACCTGGCCGGCCACCGCGACGCCATACGGACCAGCCTCCACATCCGCGGATTCGAGGTCAGGGCCTGCGAGGATGGCCTCCAGGCCCTCCACGCCCTCGAGGAGCAGCATTTCGAGATCGTCTTCACGGACATCGAGATGCCCAACATGAACGGTTTCGAGCTGCTGGCCCGCCTGCGCCGCCTGCCCGGCTACGAGCGCGTGCCCGTGGTCATCCTCTCGAGCCTCGACGCGCAGGCCGTCCGCGACAAGGCCCACCGCCTGGGAGCCACCGCGACCCTGCACAAGCCCTACACCAACCACGACATCCTCGAGGCCCTGCGCATGGCCGGGTTCTGATCCGGCCCGCCGCCCCCCGACCCGCATTCCGTTTGCCTACCCACCTAGTCCCAACTCTCCATGGAATTCGAATTTGACCACGGCGAAATCTACGAGAACCTCGAGCAGATCGAGGCCGCGTTGCTCGAGTTCAGCCGGCAGGTCGAGCTCGGGTCGGTGCCCACCGACGCCATCCACGCCACTTTCCGGCACGCCCACAACCTCAAGGGCCTGCTGGCCATGGTGCAGCGCCAGCGCTGCGCCGACCTCATCCACGCCGTCGAGACCAACTTCGACGCCGTGCGCAAGGGAAAGGCCGTGGTCAACGAGGCCCTCATCCAGAAGAGCCTGGCCGTGGTGGACATTATCCAGCAGGGCATGGAGGACAACTGCCCCGACAGCGAGCTGGCCGAGCGCGTCTCGCGCGAGCTGCGCGAGGCCCTGCTCCAGCCCGAGCCCACCGCGGCCCGCGAGTTCGAGGAGTTCCCCCTCAAGGCCGAGGAGCGCGCGCTGCTGCTCGACTGCGTGGCCAAGGGCATGTCGGCCTTCGTGGTCGAGAAGCTCATCAAGACCGACATCCCCGAGACGGCCTTCCGCCAACTGCCCATCTTCGAGGACCTCCGCGCGCTGGGGGCCCTGGTGGCCTTCGCACCGCCTTTCGAGCAGATCCCGCAGGCCAACGACGAGGCCATTCTCAAGATCCTCTTCGCCACGAGCGAACCGGAGGAGGAGCTCGACTTCCAGATCTTCGACCCCTACCACAAGGTATCGGTCAAGCTGCCCGAGCCCGACGCGGCCGCGGGGCCCGAGGCGGGCGTGCGCATCGCCAAGCAGCACCGCCTGCGCGGCTTCCGCTCCATCGTCTGGAGCGACGACTTCGAGCGCCGCAACCGGGTGCTGGCCATTTTCGAGGAGTTCGGGCCCACGCACGTGGCCACCAGCCCCCGCGAGCTGGAGCTGGCCTTCGAGCTGGCCCTGGGCCGGGGCGAGCCTTACCGCTTCGCCTTCATCGACATCGACCACATCGGCCAGTCGGGCGTGTGCAAGGCCTTGCGGGCCTTGGAGGAACGGGCCGGGGTCTTCGGCTTCAAGGGCTGCCACTTCCTTACCGAGACCCCTGGCAAGCCCGCCCTAAGGGCGGTGGCCTCGGATCTGGGCTGCGCCTTCTGCTTCGAGGAGCCCATGCAGCCCCACGACCTGAGCGAGGCCCTGCTCTCGGTGGAGGAGCTGCCCCGCCGGTTCAAGTCGCAGGAGCCCAGGGTGCTGCACGGGGCCGCCCTCGAGGCCGTCAGCGGCTACTTCGCCGAGCCCGGGCAGCTCGAGCTGCTCGACCTCCTGCGGGCGCGCGTCAAGGCCATGCGCCTGCTGCTCGAGCAGCCGCCTTCCAAGGCCATGCTCAACCGGGTCTTCGGCGAGTTCTGCGCCATTGGCGTGCTCAACCAGCACTTCGGCTCGCCCGACATCGCCGAGTTCTGCCAATACATCGACCTGGTGCTCGATGTCCACCTCAACCACTTCGACCACGTCCGCCCCGAGCTGGTGGACTTCCTGGGCCTGATGTTGGGCCGGTTCGAGCACCTGATCGAGCGCATCGTGGCCCGCAAGGGCGGCGGCCCCCTGCTCGACCACCAGAGCCTGCGCGCGGTGCTGCCGGCCGAGTTCTTCGACCCGGCGCCCGAGGCCGAGCGCCAGGAGGTCTCGCGCGAGGACGTGAACGACTTCCTGGAGAGCGCCGACGAGATCATGGAGGAGCTCGAGCCCATCATCCTGGAGCTATCGCAGACCCAGTCGGACCAGAGCATCCTGCAGATCTTCCGGCTGGTCCACAACCTCAAGGGCGACGCGGCCTTCGTCAGCCTCAACACCATCTCGGAGTACGTCCACAAGCTCGAGAACCTCTTCACGCGGGTCAAGGACGGCCAGACGCCTGTAACGGCGCAGGTTACGCAACTGCTGCTCGCGTGCAGCGACTTCATCAAGGAGGCCCTGGACAGCCTCCGGCAAGACTACATCAACATTGTTACGAAGGAGGATGTCGAGCGGCTTCAGGCCAAGATCGACGCGCTTTCCCTGCCCGAGGGCGCCAAGCCGGAGCCGCCGCCCGCCCGCGACCCCTACCAGGAGCAAATGGCCGAGTACCGCTTCCTGGTGGAGCAGGCCCTGGGCCGGCATCCCAAGGCCGACATGACCCTCCGCGCCCTGGACAGCATGGCCAAGGCTTCGGCCTACGTGGGCAACGCCCCGCTGGTCGAGGCCGTCGCCGCGGCCCGGCACCTCCTGGCGACCCTTTCGCAGGCGGCCTTCGGCGACCCCGAGTTCCGCGCGCTGCTCGAGAAGCTCCTGGGCATGACCACGCCCGAGGCGCTGGCCGCCAAGGCCGAAGCCAAGCCGCAGCCCCAGCCCGATGCCCCGGAAAAGGAGAAGAGGACGGACAAGAGCTCCAGCAAGTCCGACTCCGACAAGACCATCCGCGTCAGCGAGGCCAAGGTCGAAGGGTTCTACAACCTGGTCGGCGAGCTGCTCATCGCCCGCAACAACTACGAGTACCTGCTCGGCAGCCTCAACGCCACCGACGCGCTGGCCAACGCCAAGACCGCCCGGCACCAGCTCCGCTCGAACCTCCACCTTTTCAGCCGCCTGATCAACGACATGCAGGCCGAGGTGGCCGCGCTGCGCCTGATGCCCATGAAGCGGGTCCTGGCCAAGTTCGAGCGGGTCGTCCACGACATCGCCGCCAGCGAGGGCAAGAAGATCCACCTGGAGCTGGTCGGCGCCGAGACCGAGGTGGACAAGAAGGTGGCCGAGGCCCTGTCCGAGCCCCTGATCCACCTGGTCCGCAACGCCTGCGACCACGGCATCGAGCTGCCGCAGAAGCGCGTCCAGAACGGCAAGGACTCCGTGGGCCGCATCCTGATCGCCACGCGGCGCGAAGGCAGCAACCTGCACGTAACCATCGAGGACGACGGCAACGGCATGGACCCCTCGGCCCTGCTCGAAAAGGCCAAGGCCAAGGGATTCGACACCAGCCGCCTGAACATGGACAACGCCCTGGACCTGATCTTCGAGCCGGGCTTCTCGACCAAGAAGACGGCCACCCAGCTCTCGGGCCGCGGAGTGGGCATGGACATCGTCCGCAGCACCGTCGAGAAGCTCGGCGGCCATGTCCGCGTGAGCTCGAAGCTGGAAGTCGGCAGCCGGTTCTCGCTGGTGGTGCCCGTGGCCATCGGCATGAACAAGACGCTGCTGGTGCAGGAGGACGGCCAGACCTACGCCCTGTCGTTCGAGAGCATCCTCGAGGCGGTGAAGCTGCCCCCGTCGGAGCTGTTCAGCCTCAAGGGCCGGAAGGCTTTCCAGCACCGGGGCGAGGTGGTGGTGGTGGCCCGCCTGCGCGACCTGCTCGCGGGCAACCGCGGCCAGGCGCGAAGCTGGGAGTCGGGCGCCGCCGACGGCCAGCAGGTGGCGCACCTGGTGGTCCTGAAGACCGAGAAGGGCAAGCTGGCCGTCTGGGTGGACCGCTTCGTCAAGAACATCGAGCTGGCCCTCAAGCCCCTGCCCGACAGCCTGGGCTTCCTCAAGAAGTTCAGCGGGGTAAGCATCCTGGGCGACGGCCAAGTGGTGCTCTCGATCAACTGCGAGCACCTGGCCTGAGCGGGCCTGGGCCGTCCATGGCCTCCGGCCGTCGCTCGATGGCCAGGAGGGTGCGCTTTTCGGCCATGCTTCCCGATTTTCCCGTGAAGATATGCGTTTGGGCGGCGTCGCATCCCAACCCAACTTGCCTTCGCTTGCCCTGTGGGCTGCGCTTTGCTATCAAGCACGATCGGGGTTTTTCAAACGTGTTTGAAGGCAAGTTTGCATAGGTCTTCGAAATTCATTCCATTTTCTGAAAAATGCAGGCCCATTCCTTGAAAATCAATGGCTTGCTGCTGTTTTGCTTGCCCCCAATCACAAGGCTTTAGCTGGCCGGAACAAAAAAGACCTGGGCACGAATAGGGTGAAAGACTTGCTCGCTAAAATATCCAATGCTATTGTAAAACAAGCTCTTATCATGAGCCGCGGTCATTGTCCAAGACTAATTTTGAAATGAGGCAATTCTATACTTAACATGACTTTCGCCTGCAAAGCATTGAATACTCTCATAAGAGTCTCTATTGTTACATTGCTGGCATTGTTTTCAATTCTCGAAATTTGAGCTTTTTGAACACCAATTAGTTTGCCGAGTTCTTCTTGGGTTAAATTTCGCTCCTTTCTTGTTTGTTTTATGGCTTGACCAATCAAGTCCATTTGCAATTCATATTCAAATCTGTCCCGGTTTGGAGTTCCAATTTTACCGATGAGCTTATCTTGAACTTCGTCCAATGTATATGTTTTCATTTGTTTGTCTTTTTAGTGATTTCTTTGTCTTCAAAATATCGCGAACGAGCCTGCTTCGCCTTTTGGATTTCGCTGTCAGGTACTTTGCTAGTTTTCTTGACTATTCCATGTGTTGAAACAACAAGTGTGTTTTGAGCATCTGTCTTGTCCCAAAATGCAAGCAGTCTGTAATGGAGCCCTTGATAAAGTGTTCTAAATTCCCAGATTTCATCTTTGAGTTTTTTGAATAGTTCAGGATCATGTCTTGTTTGGGCTTTACGAAGGTTGAAAATGATTTTTTCGTAGTGCTTTTTTTCAAGATTGCTGAGAAATTCAAAAGCCTCGTCTAAAAACACAAGGTCAAAAAGATTGTCCATTCATTGGGTTCTTGGTAGCGCAAAGATACAAAAAGTTTCATTCTATGGAAACCATTTTCCGGTTGAGATTTTCCATGATCTCCCATAGGGTCAATACTTTCCTCATCTTCAATTCCTAAGCACCAGCACAGGCGAGCAAAGCCGCTTCTCGCTCCTGATGCCCGTGGCCATCGGCATGAACAAGACCCTGCTGGTGCAGGACAATGGCCAGGTCGTCCTCTCGATCAACTGCGAGCACCTGGCCTGAGCGGGCCTGGGCCGTCCATCCGGGCAAAAGGCGTCTTTCCGGCGAAGACGACGGCGCAAAGGCTGATGTCGGCGGCTGGGATGCCGTGGTCGAGGAGCTCCTGGTGGTAGCGGTTCCTGCGGATTTGTTCGAGGGCTTTTTCGAGGGCCTTGCCGATCCGGGCCTCGAAGGCCTCTTCCTCCTCGTCTCGGCCTCTGGGGGCCAGGGTCTTGATCTCGAGGATCGCGCCGCGTTCGCCTTTTTCGCGCGGCAGGAGCATGACGTCGTAGCGCCCGGCCCCGCTTTCGCGGTTGGAGCGGACCACGTAGGAATCTCCCGCCACGGCCAGCAGGCCCAGGAGGTAGGCGTGGTAGGCGCGCTCGGGCTCGGTTCCTTGGTCGAAGTAGCTGAAGGTGTCGCCCATGACCCGGCGCAGGGCCTCCTGGAAATCCTCGGCCCGACCCTGCACCAGCGCCTTGGCGGCATCGGCGGCCTGGCCGTGGCTCACGCCCGGGCCGCGCCGCAGCCAGCGGGCCAGCATCGACCGGAAGCTGGTGGCGACCTCGTGGTTGGGGATGGCCAGGCTCCATTGGCCCCAGGCGTTCCGCTCGCGGAAGGTCAGGTACCCGGCCATGAGCAGCAGGGTCCAGAGCAGGTCGCTGTCGGCCCGCAGATCGTCGAAGACGAACTCGGGCTCGATGGGCTTTTCGAGGGTGCCGCCTTCGAGCAGCCGGCCCAGGTCCTCGCGCAGGCCGTCTGCGCCGCGGCGGGCCACCTCGTCGGCGATCAGGGCGTCGCCGCCGGTGTTCACCCAGTAGGGCTCGAAATCCGTGCCGCCGCGGCTGGCCAGGCTGAGCACCGACCAGGGGTTGTGGATGCCCCGCGTGCTGCCGAAGCGGTAGCCGTTGTACCACAGCCGCACCTTGTCCATGTCGGGCCGCAGGTCCATGTCGGCGAACAGGCGCTCCACCTCGGCCTCCGTGAAACCGAACTTGTCGGAGAACGCCTGGTCGAGCACCGTGAAGACGCCGACGTTGTTGAGCCCGGAGAAGATGCTCTCGCGGGCCACGCGCAGGATGCCCGTTACCACTCCTTTGAAAAGGTGGGGATTGTCCTTGAGGGCGGCGCCGAGCAGTTGGCGGGTGAACGAGGCCGCCTGCGCGTCGTATCGGCCATGGCCGCTCTGGATGGGCGCGTCGTACTCATCGACCAGGACCAGCGCGCGGCGTCCGTGGTGGCGGTGGAGCAGCTCCGCGAGCCAGCGCAGCGAGCCGGCCAGCTCCTCCGGCCCGGCCTGGCCGTGCATGAGCCTCGCGAGGGCCTGCTTCTCGGCCTCGTCCAGGGCCTCCGAGGCGAGCAGCCCGCGGTGCGCCCGGGCCGTGGCCGCGATCGCCTGGCGGATGCCGCCCAGGGTCTCTTCCCAGGTGAGGCCCTTGGCGTCCTTGAGGCTCAGGAAGACCACCGGGTGCCGGCCGCGGAAGGCCATCGCCCCGGGCCGCTGCTCGATGGCCAGGCCGCGGAACAGCGAAGCCTCCTCGGCGTGCCGCGGGTCGAAGAAGCACTCCAGCATCGAGAGGTTCAGCGTCTTGCCGAAGCGCCGCGGCCGCGGAAGCAGCAGCACTTCCTGCGGATGCTCCAGCACCTCTTCCACCAGCAGGCTCTTGTCGATGAAGTAGCCCCCGGCCTCGATGAGGCCTTGGAAGTCGGAGATGCCCAGGAGGATGCGCTTTTCGGCCATGTCATCGCGGTTTTCCGCGAAGATACGCGTTTGGGCGGCGTCGCATCCCAAGGAAGCGCTCTGCGGGCCTGGCCGCCTGGCCGCGGCCTTGCCTTCGCCGAATCGCCGCCTCATGTCCTTTATTTGCATTTTGTATTTGTAACCTATTGATAATCAAGAATAATTTTTGAAGAGGAATTGTAGAAATGACCTTTATAGACCGCGCTCATTTTTATTTTTTCAATTCGTAAATTTTATACCAATAGAAGAACGCTTCGGGGTTGGACTTTTTGAGTTTGTTCAATTTGTTATTGAGTGGTTCGTCAATTTGCCAATCTTTTAGTTGAAGTGGATTTTCAAACTTAGCAATCGTTTTTGCATTGAGAAATATCAATGTCGAAAGGTAAGCCGCCTTTGAAGCGTGGACAATTACTTTTTCAATGTGGTAGCTTTCAGAAAAAATAAAACGGCTGATTCGCTCAATACCGTTTTGCAATTCTCTAAAATCTCCTTTGCCATCTTTTCCTCTGCTAACAATGCAAAGAGCCGTTTGGTAAATATCTTCCAATATATCGTTTTCGTTTATTCCTTCGGAATTGCGATAATCAATTTCGGTTTTTGCAAAACGATAAAACGTAGTTTTGATGGTATCTAAATCGGTAACCGTATCAAACAAATTCCCGATGTCGTAAAGTTGCTTGATGATTTCCATACTCATGCTGTCGTCATTTTTGAAATATGGAATGCCTGTGGTGTTGGGTGCAAAAGCCGTGAGTTTATCGCCCAAAATATCTTCCAAACTTGGCACATCTACGCTCAATGGTTTGTCAATCATTGGTAAAAAGTCTGATTGAATTGGCAATGAAATGATGTTTTTATAATTAATTTCTTCATAAAGGATGTCCAATAATACATATTCTTCGTCTTTATTGGTTTTATGCAAAGGGGTGTAGAAAAATTTGTAATGCTCTTTTTTTATTTTTGAAGTTGTGATTCGGTGTTGTAGCTCTTTCCTTACAAACCCTTGTTCTTTTATGATTGCATCTAAAACGCTTTCCAAATCTTTGATTTCATTCGGCAAAATGATGTCAATGTCTATTGAAAGTCGTTTGGTTGAATTGAAATGCAACATTAAAGCCGTTCCGCCTTTGAAAACAAAGGACAGTTTTTGTTTGGCCAAGCCCTCCAAAAGCAACAACGCACGGATAACTTTTTCTGCAAGGATTTTGTCCGCATTACGGTATTGCCTTGAAACTTGGTTAAGCCACTCGCTTGATATTTCGTTTAAGTTTATCATCCTATAAAACGGCAGTTTATTTTTATTGCTGCCAAAAATTTGAAATTGTTTTTACAAATTGATCCAGTTCTTCTTTTTTTCGTCTCCTGTCGGCATAGCGAAGCATTTTGCTTTGGTTGATGGTGTATTTGGCAAATGCTTCTGTAAAAATAGTTCTCTTTTCAGCACCTTGTTGGGACGAAAAAATAACTTCATCACAAAAAATATCTACCAATATTTTTTCTCACTACCATCCGACAAAAATTGAATTTTGCATTTATCCTGATTTAAAAGTCTGATTTACAGATACTTCCGAGTCTGGTTTTCCGGATTCT
>JFJP01021900.1_pt1 | contig 19479 bp, 17 predicted proteins | sample 431651 | NCBI WGS metagenome assembly JFJP01 (sample SAMN02602958, study PRJNA72255) | Microbial mat metagenome, whole genome shotgun sequencing project. | biome: fresh water; feature: sink hole; material: water; isolation source: purple microbial (photo- and chemosynthetic) mats found in...
TGAAGGAAGTCCCTGCTCTACACCAAAATGATAGGTTGAATCACGGGTTACAAAGACCAATCCGGCATCGGTTCCGATCCAAAGATCTGCTCGGCGGGTGCTCGCCAGAGCGGTTATGTGGTTAGATGGGATCAGCGTTGAATTGTCCAAAGTGTGATTGAACCATACGGTGGGGCTGATTCGAGCGAGGCCGTTGGGCGTTCCGAACCACGTGATCGAATCACTCGATTCGCAGACCGCTGTGATCAGATTGTCGCGAAGTGGCGAGTCGCCGGTGGTTCGACTCTGGAAAGTGTTGTTCTTAAAGCGAGTAATCCCTTGATTCGTACCGATCCAAACGAGCCCCGGTTCCGCGCCGAGAGTCACCGCCGTCACCGTATCGCTCAGAAGTGGGCTGTTGGAACGAGTCATATATCGGTAGAATAAGGTGGTAGAAATCACCGTGGTATTGTTGGAACGGATCGCCACAGAGTCTTTTAGAAGTTGAAGATCAACACTGCTTTCGAGCGCGCCGTAGCGAACTGCTTCGAGAACAGCCTGAGGAAGATCAGTAAAGGTAACTGAAATGGTCGAATCGGTTCGAACTGTTTCACCGGAAAGTTTGAGATATTCCGGATAGCCGTCAATAGCTAAATACCCCTTGACAGTATCAAGCATTGATTCAGAATTGACAAAGTTCACTTTCAACTCACCCGTGGGCAATAATTCGGCATCCAGCGTCGTATCACCAAGAACAACAACATTTTGCAAAAGTGATTTCCTGCCTGATTCGGCGTGAGATGCATAGATAGAATAGCGCTTTCCCTTGGGGATTTTCAGCATTGCTTTTCCGGTGGAATCAGTTTTTGCGGTGATGATTTCCGCGTGGTTACCCGTGGCTGCATTGAATCCCGCCGGAACGATTTTGATCTCTGCATTGCGAAGGTTTTCCGAGCCGGTGAGCGAAATAATAACACCGCCGGTGAGCCCATTAGTGGTTTCTGAACCAAATCCCGCCACTTGCGGCCCGCAGGCAGAGAGAAAAAAGAGGCAAAGCGTGGAAAGTGCTGCTGGTAGAATTACAATTTTCATTTTCGTACCATCCTTGTGAGTGGAAACAGTTGAATATTGAGTTGATACACCGCTTCCGAGTGTTCGCTCTCTTCGATAATCCGAAGGACATCTTTGCGATAGAGCGCGGTAATCTCTTTGATTTTTGAAATATCATCGCGCGATGCCGTGATAGTAAGCGTGGAAATGTCCCGTTCCACCGGCGTGTGATGATCCAGTGATCGCAGTGCCAAGTTGAGCTTTGCGTGTGGCGAAAATAGCCACTTTCATCGCGCTTGATCAGTTCCAGTTGCAAGAGAAGATCGATACTCTTTTCTGCTTCGGACGGAGTAATCGCCGGTTCCAGTTTTGAAGCCAACAGAGTAAAATCATCTTTAAAATCAAAAAACCAGAGAAAGGCGAGAATTGCCGAGTGGTACCACGTGGAGTAATACTCATATTGCGGCTCTTCCACAGTGTGCGGTTGCACTGTTTTTATTTTCGCGAGATTTTCAATTATCGCATCCCGGTCATGATCGCAATCGGTTTTGGCCAGTTCAATAAGCGTGCGGAAATAGTTCGATTCACGGCGATTGAACTGCAGCAGCGCAATAAGCGAATCAGTGGCTGGTTTGGAAAGATGACGTTTTTCTGCCACAACTTTAGCAATATTGCTCGCATCGACACCGATCTTTTCAGCAAGATAACGGTAGGAAAAAAACGGTTTCCGCTCTTTCTGAAAATCGATATACTCCCGCAGAAAGAGTCGATAGTCGAGATAGTCGAAGATCGATTTCATAAAATCCTCAAAGTTTAATGCTTTGCGGTAAAGATAGTTCAAAAGAATTTAATTGTGGTCAAAAAGTGTGGTCGAACTTAAAATGTATCCTTCGGCAACTGTTTTCTGTCTAAAGCAAGATATTTTCATTCCCTTAACTAACCAGTGGCATACAACTCGTGATTGCATCACTGATACTCCATAATTCTTTCTATATAAATCAATTATATCAGACAGAAGTCATTGTAATTGTGAAAGAGAATACTCTATCAGACACCTCACCCTCCTTTCTTCGGCTCTGTAAGAATGGTTAAAGCAGCATCGTCTTGGCGAATTGTTTTTTTATCAATATCATGATTTGATTAGATTTTTAGTCCATCATACAGACCGATTGTGTCAACATGCTAGCCGCGAACAACGAGACCTAATTGCTACGATATAAATTACGAATAGAATGTTTTAAAAGCGATTCTTTAGTCAAGATAGTCATAATGGAATATTGAAATGTGCATAGTTTTATCTAAGAACTAGTGTTAATAGTGTGTTTTAGAATCATAGAGTTTGAGTTTTTTTTGCCATTCTTTTGACAATCATATGTGAAACAACTGCCCGCAGAAGTGAAACCACTGCAGGCTAAGTTATATTTCGTATGAATTTGATGCTGATTTTGTTACGGGAAATAGGACAGTATACGTTCGCCAAAAAACGATGGAATCTCAACCTCATCAATGAACCCCTTATGCCACAGGAGCAGCTGTAGAGCCTTTCACCTCCTCCCCCATCAAAGCTAAGAATGAGTAACTGGCTGATGAGAGCTACGGCAGAACAGGTAAGAAATCACACCTCATTTGGTGTAAATCAACGCTCATCGAGTGTATGATTTCTATTTCCCTGATCAAGGTTGTATAAGAAATAGATCAATTTCACTATGCCGTCGGTGGCTTTGATTTGCCAAAACGGCTTCCAAACGGTTTTTTCCCTTTTGTGGCACCACGGCTTCCCGCTGAGTCAACTCGACCAGAACCGGGCTTTTTTGTTTCCCCTCGCTTTGTACCTCTTCCACCAAAGTAGCTTCCCGTGCCAACTCTCGCTGGACGCGGTTCACCCTGAGGCTCCACCTCTTTAGCGATTTGGAATTCAGCAATGAACTCTTGATCAATTTTCCGTTTGACCAATCGTTCGATCTGGCGAAGAAGTGGAAGATCTTCGCTGGAGAGAAATGATACCGCAATCCCTTCTGATCCCGCTCGGCCAGTTCTACCAATGCGATGAACGTAATCTTCGGGGACATTTGGCAGATCATAGTTGATCACGTGAGGAAGCTTGTCAATGTCCAATCCTCGAGCGGCAATATCTGTTGCAGCTAGAACGCGAATATCGCCACTCTTAAAATCAGCCAAAGCACGAGTTCGCGCATTTTGGCTTTTATTTCCATGAATCGCAAGCGTTTCAATATTTGCTTTGTTCAAATAGGTGGCCAACTGATTCGCACCGCCTTTGGTACGCGTAAACACGAGAACCTGTTTCCAATCGCCGCCGTTGATCAAATGGCGAAGCAACTCTTTTTTTCGCGATTTGTGCACAGGATAGATTTTCTGTTCCACCGTGTCAGCAGTCGCGTTCGGACGCACTGTCTCGATTAAGATTGGTGGATTTTGCCGACGCTTTGGCAACAATGCAATTATCCGCTTGATATCGTGAATAAATCCCATGTCGAGCATACGGTCAGCTTCATCGAGAACGAGAATTTCTATGCGAGTGAGATCAACCGTGTTTTGGCCACAATGGTCGAGTAGTCTTCCAGGAGTGGCAACAACGATATCGACACCGCGACGCAGGACCGCTTTCTGTGGTTCGATTCCCACCCCGCCGAAAATAACCGCCGTTTTCAATGGCAATGTTCCCCCGTAGGTTTTGACGGACTCTTCAACCTGACTCGCCAATTCACGAGTCGGGGTCAATATCAGGGCACGCGGTCGTTTTTCAGCGTGTTTGGATTCCATCAATCGATGCAAAAGCGGAAGGGTAAAAGCGGCAGTTTTGCCCGTGCCTGTCTGAGCGCCACCCATGACGTCAGATCCTTTAAGTATTGCGGGAATTGATTCTGCTTGAATCGGCGTGGGTGTTTCATACCCTTTTTGAGCGAGTGCAGTCAGTAGTTCAGGACGGAGTCCCAACTGGTCAAATTTCATACGAGTTCCAATTAATAGAATGGGGGTGCCCTCTTAAGAATCGACGCGTCGGAGAAATAAAACCGATTGGGCACAAAAGCGAAAATTCACGTGGGGAATATAGTTCCAGCCCAAATCAATCGTTACCACTTTCCCGCATAGATCTAACACTTGGCCTGTTCAGAATTTAACAAGATTCGCCGCATGAAAGACAACGCCATAATCATCAGTGTGATGCGATTCGCTTGCACGGAAAAAGAATCTCAATTACAACGTTTCTGTGAATTGTTCTCACCGAGGCAAAATTGTTCTCACCGGAATGCACAATAGTATGGAATTTTTTGGTATATCTTATCAACGTAACTCGAACAATTCCAATTGGAGGATCCCATGAAAATGTGTATTTCAAAACCAGCGTTTTTTAAAACTATCGCCACAGCAGCGATGATCTCACTCCCCGTCATTTCACCGGTGGCGGTGCAAGCATCTTCGATTCAATGGCAACCAACTCACAAAATGAACTACAATTTTACGGGAAATTGCCAATTGCAATCAAACAAAATCAGCGTAACGATCCACCCATTCTTCGCCGAAGTCGAAGAAGAAGCAATCATTAAAACCGCCGGAACCGTATTCACAGGGGACAGTGCGACTCTCGAGATTTTTGGAGCATTCAAAATCACCGATGACGCAGTTATCCGGTCAATGCTTCTCTGGAACGGCGACAAACTGCTCAAGGCAAAACTGTACGACAAAAAAGTGGCTGATAGTCTCTACGAAGATGTGGTGGATCGAGACAAGGTGACGTATGTTCCCCGCGACCCTGCACTGATCTATCGCCTCGATGATGGCCAGTATGAATTCAAGATTTACCCTGTCGCAATCAACAAAGAGCGTCGCATTCGCATACTCTATTCGATTCCCGTAACCCCTAGTGCGGAAGGAGTTCGTTTCACCTTGAACCCGGCGTTTTCCACAGGAGCTCGTACGAATCCCACTACAATTCCGGTAAAGGTAACCGCCGACAGTTCACTTGGTGAAAACTGTATAATTACCTATGGTTCAACCAACAAACCGCTCATCTACGGGGCGACTTACAATGTTCCTCAAACTGAATTTCAAGAAGGAATGTACTATGATGCAAATTGGAATTGGATTTCTAGAACTGAATCCATCGATATAACCGTACCTCACCAGTCTACAAATTCGGCAACTTCAGCCGTTATTGCTTCAGGAAAAGCCGCTGGATTCTACACGGGAATAATGCTTTCAGCACCAAAGGAACTTAAAGAGATTGTCGAACGCGATATCGTCCAGACCTATGCAGTACAAACGATTATCGATTTGGGAACAGATAAAATGGTAACGGATAATGTATCACTCGAATCGCCAATCGGTCTGTATATCAAAACAGAATCGCCATGGCTTGGCAAAGTTCAGTGGAACATCTACAATCCTAAATCGGGCAAATCACTCTATATTCACAATCAAACAGTAGCGACCACTCTAGACACTGCGAAAATCTCTTCGATTCCCCTTCTTTGGGCGACCAAATACGCGCAGAGTACAAAAACGCAGAATCTCGGCGGACTCTACGGATTTGTGGATCAGCGCATGGCACTCTTGGCTCTGGAAAAAGATTCACTGAAAGAGTCTGATGCGAAATTGTATGAAACAACCGGCGTGCCTCTTCTGAACAGTTCTGAAATTTTTGTCGATGCAAAAAATCTTGCGAAGCTCCCGTCGAATTACGCGGTAATCGAAGCAACGCCAATCAAAAATGAACTGGCATTGAAAGCATTGAAAATCAATCTTACGGTGATCAATGGCAACGAACTGCAACTTGCAATCGACAACTTGAACGCGGAAACCATTTCTGTGGCGATCTACAATCTCAAAGGACAGCTTATCCAGAACAGTCAAAATATCCGTTTGGCCAACGGGCTTGCCTCAATTCCTCTGAACAGTGTCGCTTCCGGAGCGTATATCGTCAAGATCAACGGCGCAAACATGAACACCCAAACTGCCAAATTTATGATTCCCTAATCGCCTAACCATTCATACCACGCGAAAAGGGCCGGAACACTCCGACCCTTTTTGTTTTTCACAACACACAGAGTTAGTAGTCTAAACCGTGCTTGCGAATATGAACCTGCGGTTTCGCGTGATCATCGTGGACGATACTCCCGAGAACTTCCGCGATAACTACCACGTGATCACCGGGCTGAGCATAACTCACTTTGCGGCAAATAATTGATGATTTTGCGCCGGTCATAACCACCGCTCCTTCATTGGTGATCTTGTGGTCGATTTTTTCAAATACTTTTTTTTCAGGATCAAATCCCTGCCAGAAATATTTAAGAAAAGAGGTATTGTGATCGCCAACCACATTGATTGCAAAGACTTCATCGTTCATGATCGCATCGTAGGCGGGGCGACCCGGTTTCATACAAAGTGACACCAAAAGCGGTGCAAATGAAACCTGCTGTACCCAACTTGCCAAAAACCCGTCCACGCCGTCATCGTCTTTGTGTTTTGCAGTAACAATGAAAAGTCCCGAGGGAATATGTCCCACCGATTGTGCTAATCCTGTTGTTGTCATAGGTCGATCCTTTTTTAATGATTCATTTTTTCCGTGATTATTCTTTTTGTATCGATTGAAAGGACAAAGTACACAAACTGCAATAATCATACCACTTCACACGGGTGTAAACAAGTAAATAGTTTCCATAGATTTCACACAGAAGTGTTTCGAAACACCGCAACTGTCCGCAATCATTCATTGAAACGCAACGAGGCAGAACGTAATTTACGCGAGAAAAAATATTACGATTCGGAGTCAGCAGTGATCAAACCAGAACTTCTCGCGCCAGCCGGCAATTTTGAAACACTTCACGCGGCGTTCCTTCACGGAGCCGATGCAGTCTTTCTCGGCATGGGGACACTGAACCTTCGCGCCTATTCGGAAAACTTTTCGGTGGATGATCTTCCGGAGATCATGCGAATCGCCAATCATCACGTAGGCAAAGTGTATCTCGTGCTCAACACCATGCCCAATGATGATCAAATCGCCGAAGTTGAACTGTTCTTACAGCAACTTAAAGAGTCGCCGGTCAAACCACATGCGTTCATTGTTTCTGATCCCGGCGTGATTCGTCTCTGCCACCAGATTATTCCCGAAATGGAACTCCATCTTTCAACGCAAACGGGAACATTCAACGCCGAATCACTCAAATTTTGGGCTGAACAGGGAATTTCGCGCATTGTTCTTCCGCGCGAGTTTACACTGGATCAGATCGCTCAAAGCGTTTCCCGGGAGATTTGTGAAATCGAAGTGTTTGTTCACGGAGCAATGTGCGTTTCCGTGAGCGGCCGCTGCCTTATGGGTGCCTATATCAACGGTCGTCACCCAAATCACGGCGAATGTTCGCAACCGTGCCGATTCAGCTACGATATTGTGGCCCGCGACGGCGCCGGAAATCTCATGGCCGACAAAGGATTCTCCGTCGAAGAGGAGAACGGGATGGCCTACATTTTTAATTCAAAAGATCTCAACACAATCGAGATTCTTCCTCAATTAATAAAGGCTGGCGTTCACTCGTTAAAGATCGAAGGGCGCAACAAATCTGTTCACTACGTCTCTTCGGTGATTAAAGCCTACCGCGCGGCGATCGATGGGTTCTTTGAACAGGGCGAATCGTTCGTTCTTCCCAAAATCTACATCGATGAACTGGAACAACTCGATCATCGCCCCTATACGACCGGATTTGCCGGCGGAGATCTGGCGATGCAGGCCGTTTCGTTTGCAAAAGAGAAAAGCAAAATCCGCGTGGTTGGCGTGGTGAAAGAGGTGATGGCGAATAGCGTTGCCGTAGTGGATGTGAAAAATCCTTTCACTGCCGACGAAACTCTTTCAATCCTTCCGGCGAACGCGAAAATTGCTCCCTACGATTTGGAATTCACCGAAATCAATGATCTTTCGGGAAATCCCATGGTTTCAGCGATTACCAATCGGGTGGTTTGTGTAAAAAATGCGCACGAAACAAAACTCAAAGTAGGCGACATGATCCGTCGGGTGATCGGGTGAAATGTCCCGGCTCAAAAGGGAGAATGGTATTCGCCCATAGACAATGGATTTGCTCCGTAGCAGCGAATACCAATCGCCTTTTTCACCATTTCTCATTTGTAGGGATTCCCTTAGTTGAACCCGATTCATTCTATGCCGTTTCATCTTGCAAGATTCACGGCAACCCAACCGATATCCACCGCAACCCAGACAATCTCTTTTACCGTTCTCCTTTAACCGTTGGCTGTGCCGCATGAAACTTCTCAAACACCTTCAATCTCAAGGCATCGGTTCCCGTAAAGAGATCGAACTGCTGATCAAAAAGGGAAAAGTCACAATCAACGGCTCGATTGAAAAGAGCGACAAGGCTGAAATCGATGAAAAATCAGCCGAAATTCTGGTAAATGGTGCGCTTCTGACCTACCGCGAACGGGTCGTGATCGCTCTGAACAAACCGGCGGGCTATGAATGTTCTCACAAACCGCAGAATCACCTGAACCGGCAGGGCGACTGGACGAAGACACCACAGGACTTCTGATCATGTCCGACGACGGTAAACTGATTCATCAACTCATGTCCCCCAAAAAAGAGGTGATGAAAATCTACCGCGTTACGCTGAAATATTCCGTTTCCGATGAGTTGATCAATCTTCTGCGCAATGGGGTTGTGCTTCACGATGATCCGGTTGCGGTGAAAGCGGTTCTTTGCGAAAAGGTAACTGAAAATGTGATTGATCTGGGAATCACTGAAGGGAAATACCATCAGGTGAAACGGATGATCGCCGCCGCGAGCAATCGGGTCGAAGGCCTTCACCGAATTCAGATCGGGGCATTGAATTTGGATTCTCTCTCGATTGCAGAGGGAACATTCATCTATCTTACGGAAGATCAGATCGGACTATTGAGCTAATAATGACATCGTGGCGGTTTACCGGCGCTCAATTTTGATCGACAATTCTATTATGCACTTTGTGTGTAGTGACGTTTATTCATGAATAAATTCAGAGGCACTACAAACCACTTGTAGTGTTGACGACTTGATTACAAGGATGAATAGTATATATGATTTCAAAAAAGCTCATATTAAACAATGCTTCTGAAATAAATCGTTTAAAAGCTGTAATTGACGAAACTGTAAAGCATCGAAATAAAAATTCTGATTCATATCGAGCTTGGGAGGAAGCCTGCCAAAATTTTCATGTGCAATATTATAGATTAGCTTTTCCCGGTGGATTAGAAGGGGCATACAAAAGAATACTTGATGGTGATCCTTATGCAATGGAAGCTGCAATAGTTTTTGTTGAATGCAGACCATTCTTTTTCCGTTCTGGCTATATGTTTTGTGACTTAATAAAAAAATTGAAGCGGGCACCATTATCTAATGAACTTAAAGAACGGTTCGAGAAAGTGACGGAGTCTTATGAGCAATATCGATGCAAGAAAACCTGATGAGAATCTAAACTTAGACGATTCTATCAATTCACTCATGGTGGGTGATAATTAAGACAGCCACCCACGACCAAAATGTTAATAATGAAAATCAAAACAAGGAATCAAATATGAGCAGAGTGCGTGAACAACTAATCAAATTCGGATCAAAAGAGTTTCGCCATCACCCCGCCGGATCGGGAAACCCCAACGATGACCGAATCACTGAACTGGTGATCGACAATCTTCCCGAATCGGGACGTGTGGCACTGATAGAGTGTGGAACCGGCGCAATCGCATTTTATCTCTCCACCGAATCGGTTGCCTTTCATTCAAACTGGATCGACTGCGAATACGCCAAGGAAAATGCGCCAAAAGCGGATCACCGATTTGAAGATTTTGCTGTCACTTCCTGCGAAGAAACATTTGATTGGATTATCCTGCGCATAACAAAATCTGCCGCTCACAACATGAAAATGATCTCCAAAGCACTGACCATGATCACGCCAACAGGAAAAGTTCTCGTCGCGGGCGGCAACAAAGAGGGAATCAAGGGAATCGCTTCAAAACTAGAAGACGCGGGAGTAATCACCTCAGTGGCAGCCAACGGCGGCGGCGGAAGAATCCTTGAAGTCGAATCAGGCCAGAAATTTGCATTTACCGAAGAGTTGATCAACACCGAATATCAACTTGGAGAAAAAACTCTTACGGTAATCACGCAGGAAGGGTTGTTCGCTCACGGAAAAACCGACCGAGGAACACAACAACTGCTGAAAAAACTGCGCACCGTTCATGGAAAAACGGTACTCGATTTGGGATGTGGTTCGGGGATTTTCGCAAAAGCGGCTCTCGAACTGGGCGCAGCGAAAGTTATTTGCACCGACATTTCCGCCATGGCTCTCGATGCAGCGCGGCGCAATCTCGGCGATGATCCGCGAGTTGAAATTGTTCCCACTTACATCGGCGACACGTTGGAAGGTCGAATCGACCTGATTCTCACCAATCCCCCATTCCACGAAGGAACCGGAACCACCAATGATCTCGGCGAAGAGTGGCTCGAACAGTGCAAAAAGTTGGTGTGGGGAAAAGGCGATGTACTTCTCGTGGCAAATCAGTTCCTTCCCTATATGCGCTGGGGAATCGAACGGTTCGATTCCACCATGGAATTGACTCGCGATGACGGATTTGTCGTCTATCTCATGCGAAGCCCAATCAAAAAGAAAAAACCCGTGGACAACCGTCGGGAAATCAACGAAGTGATCTTTTCAGTGTAGTGATTTGGGTTGATACCGATTCTTTTCGGGATGAACTTCGCGGTTCATCCCTTTTTTGTGCAAAAAATGCGAACCGTTTCCGATTCGCATTTTTGATGTTTCCGAGTGCCAAAGATCAGATCGGCGCGGAATCAGAAAGAACAATATCCTTATTCTTATCCTGAAACATTTTCTGGTGCCAGTCCGTTGCAAAAAGAACAACGTAATTTCCATCGCGATCCTGAGCCAGTGTGTTGTTCAAAGACAAGTGAATCGTATCGCCCGGTTTCCAGCCATCGGCAATCCACTGAGCGATTGTCCACGGAGCCGGTTCCATACGCGAAGGTGCACTGTATTCAGAATCAAGACGATACGACACCATGTCAAACTGAAGATTTCCGATTGCACCGAGAATGTAGGTCAGCTGGGCTGATCCGGCAAGAGTAAACTGATGCACAAGACCTTCTTGAATCAACTGTTCCACACCGCGGGAAAACTTTTTGTAGTTCGCCGGAACGGGATTGTGAAGATAAACAAAACACTCGGGAGCAAAGCGCGGGATTTCCGCGTAGTTCACCGATGGATTTTCGGTCAGCGTGTCGCCAATACCAAAAAAGTCACCGCCCACAATACCGATCACATCGCCAGGATACGCTTCGTCGATGGTTTCGCGATCGCGCCCAAAAACAGAACTAGCGCTGGAAAGGCGCACTTTCTTGCCGGTTCGCACGTGAGTCACACTCATATCTTTGGTAAATTTCCCCGAAACGATGCGAATAAACACCATGCGGTCCCGGTGGCGCGGATCCATATTCGCTTGAATCTTAAAGACAAATGCTGAAAAGAACTGATCTTCAGGATTGACGGTCAGCTCTTTTGCTTTGCGCGGTTGCGGCCCTGGAGCAAATTCGACGAACGAGTCCAGAAGGAGTTCCAAACCAAAGTTATTGATAGCAGAACCGAAAAAGACCGGTGTAGTTTTCCCCAAAGCGATATCATCCACATCGAACTCAGCCCCAGCTCCTTCGATCATTTCGATCTCTTCCTTGAGCATATCATAGGTTTGAGCTGACAGTGCATTTTTGATCACCGGATCTTCAATTCCACAGGTCGAAACGGGAGCGATATAGCTTCCGCCCACAGTTCGTTCGAACATGTGTGCCAAATTGGTGCGACGATCCCAGACACCCTTGAACTCCGGCCCGTTTCCGAGTGGCCAGTTCATCGGGTAGGCAGCGATACTCAACACAGATTCAATCTCATCGAGAAGCGCCAGCGTATCCAGAGTGGGTCGGTCGAGCTTATTTATAAACGTGAAAACCGGAATATGACGCTTGCGACACACTTCGAACAGTTTTTTTGTCTGTTTTTCAATACCCTTACCGGCGTCGACCACCATGATCACCGAGTCAACGGCCATGAGTACGCGATAGGTATCTTCGGAGAAATCATTGTGTCCCGGTGTATCCAAGAGATTGATTCTATATCCGTTGTAATCAAAGAAAAGAACCGTTGAACTGACGGAAATTCCGCGCTTGCGTTCAATTTCAAGCCAGTCAGAAACGGTGGAACGCTCTTTTTTGCGATCGGTCACGGAACCGGCCATCTGAACAGCTCCCCCGTAGAGCAGTAATTTTTCTGTCAATGTCGTTTTACCCGCATCGGGGTGGGACACGATAGCGAAAGTACGTCTTCGCGCTGTCTCTTGATGGAAATTCACAGGCACTCTCTTTCAAGATTGATTCATTTGCAGAATGTATGATTTTTGCGCGGGTAATATACGTCAACGATCAGAAAAATCAAACCTATGGGATTCGTTTTTTCTTTTCAATCGATAGCAAAACCGCAAAAGCAGGGCATACCCTTTTTCAGAAAGGATGAGACAAGGGTACAACAGACCAAAAATATTGGGATTAGGAACAGGATAGAAGACGCGAGGAATATGTAGAAACGAAAAAAGGGAACCGTAAAAACGATTCCCTTTCTGGCGGAGGACGAGAGAGTCGAACTCCCAAGCCTTGCGGCGACGGTTTTCAAGACCGCTAAAATTCAGCAACTTAGTTTAATTGTTGTTTACGATCATTCCGATTGAAAAGGCGGTAATAAAAAAGATCCACAAATAGAGAATTGCGCCATTGAGCATACGTTCAGTACGCGACTGATTCGGTGCTTCTTTTGCTTCTTTACTCTCTTTTTTTACATGCTTAATCACCGATCTGATTGTCATAAGCAGCAACACAACTCCAGTGATTTTGGCGGCGATTGTCAAAAAATCCATTATTATTCTCCTCTATTTATTTCAATATGACGCGCGTATAGTCTTCGTGAACAAATATCCATGCCGTTCCATCGAACGACAAATTCGTACTCACCTTCCTCTGGAAGTGGCAAACCGGAAATGTTTCCTCCGATCTCCACAACGGAGTGACGATTTTCTGGACACTCCACAGTCCACGTAGGAAGATCCATTGAAAATGATCCATCAGCGCGACGAAAAAGCAATTGTACCTCTCCGGTTATGGCAATGTCGGTAATCGACAAATAGACAGCGCAACTTCCGTGCTTTGTAGGAAAAGAGGAACTGTTTATTGAGTTAAAGGTTCCGGTGATAATACTTTTTCCAGAACTGCTGTCTCGGTAATAGTGATCAGCAACCAACATCGCCAGCACAATAGGCTTCATTTTATTCTCCCATTTAATTAAGCGTAAAATAATTCATTATACTCTTGACATAGCCCCTTGTTTTTGACCATTTTTATCCCACTGTGAGAATATCTCTCTTTCGACAGTACCAACACTTCCCCCCGAAACAAATCAATAGTGCAAAAAAGCCACTCGTGTTCTAAATTATTGCGATGATCCTTTTTTGCTTTCTTTCCAACAATAGGTATGTGAATGAACGTAACCGAACTCAAGCGTTTAAAAATGCCCGAACTCATCATCGAAGCGGAAAAACTTGAAATTGCCGCGGCAAGTCTCAAAAAACAGGAACTTATTTTCAGAATGATCAGCACTCACGCCCTTGCCGGCGGTGAAGTTCACGCTGAAGGTGTCGTTGAAGTTATGGCCGATGGATTTGGTTTCATGCGCTCGCCAGACAATAGCTTCCTCCCCGGAGCAGATGACGTCTACGTTTCTCCATCACAGATTAAACGGTTTAGACTTCGCACTGGCGATCACGTTAGTGGAACAATTCGACCACCAAAAGATCAAGAACGTTATTTTGCCCTTCTGCGCATTTCTGAAATCAATTACCAAAACCCTGAAAACCACAAAAACATCATTCGTTTTGACGACCTCGTACCAATTTTCCCTGAAGATCGTTTTACTTTGGAAGTTGATTCAAAAGATCCTTCTGGACGCATCATGGATCTCTTCTCGCCAATAGGTAAAGGTCAACGAGGACTAATCGTCGCTCCGCCTCGCACCGGTAAAACCGTACTCATGAAAACAATTGCCAACGCAATTCGCAAAAATCACCCCGATGTATTCCTCATGATTCTTCTTATCGATGAGCGCCCTGAAGAAGTAACAGACATGCGCTACTCCACCGATGCTGAAGTGATCAGCTCCACCTTTGACGAACCGGCAGATCGCCATGTAATCGTTTCAGATATGGCAATCGAACGGGCAAAACGTCTCGTCGAACACGGCACCGACGTGGTGATTCTCCTCGACTCGATTACTCGTTTGGCGCGAGCTCACAACACCGTGGCTCCTCACTCGGGACGTATTCTTTCTGGGGGTGTAGACTCTCAGGCACTCTACAAACCAAAACGATTCTTCGGTGCGGCGCGCAATATCGAAAACGGCGGATCTCTGACAATTCTTGCGACGGCACTGGTCGAAACTGGTTCAAAAATGGACGAAGTGATTTTCGAAGAGTTTAAAGGTACGGGTAACATGGAAATGGTTCTCGATCGCTCTCTTGCGGATCGTCGAATCTTCCCAGCAGTTGACATTCTCAAATCGGGAACCCGCAAAGAAGATCTTCTTCTCAGCAAAGAGTCTCTCAGCAGAATGTGGATTTTGCGCAAATTCCTCGCCGAAGAGAAATGGCGTGACAACGCTGAAATGGTTAATTTCATCCGCGACAAACTTGCCACAACTCAGACCAACGAAGAGTTTCTCAGCACTATGGGAAGATAATCTTTCACCGGCAACGGTAATTCAGTGGCAGAGCAAGGCATCACCTTCTCTGCCATTTCTGTTTTTTGCCATATCTGATTATACTTCCCCCACCAAAACACTACGTCGAAAATCTCTCCACCTCAATCGAAAAAAGGCCGCCCCTTTTTTCGAGACAGCCTTTTGCAGAAACCGAGAATCTCGTTCTTATCGAACGATAGCTTTCAACGTAGAAGATCCGCCAATCCCTTTTACATGAACAATGTACATACCGCTCGAAAGATTATCCAAGGCGAATTTATTCACGCCACTCTGCATAGAAACGTTCTGCAGCGATGAAACAACTCGCCCATTGACACCAACCATGGACACGGAGTAGTTCCCTGCCTGTGGAATGTTAAGAGAAATTTCACTAGTGCTTATCGAACGAATTCCCAATGCCCCCATTCGCGTGTTCGCACCATTGGCAATTCCCACAGGACCTGCCCCTTTGGCACCGTAAAGAACCAGATCTTTCACCGTGAGCATCTCTTCTGTGCTTGCCTTACCACTGGTCACGAGTTTAATTTCAATCCCGACAATATCAGCGGTTTTGATTTGATCTGTCGCCTTTTTTCCACTGTACTGGTTGAACTGGAATGCGCTCATAGGAATAGTTCCACTATTTACGCTATTTTTCAAACTTCCAAGGGTTACTTCCCGCCATTCACCATTTGAAAGCATAAGGCGAAGTTGCAAAGGTGTTGTCGTTTTATAGTTCAAACTGATATGGGTGAGTCCATCGAAATATCCAGCTTCTTTGTAAAGAGAGTAGCGAGGATCGGGAAATTCTGAACCGTTCGCAGCCTTAACACTAATTATTGCATCAGTGATATCACCTGTCACTTCTGCTTTATTTGTGGTAGATCCCACTTTTTCATTTTCACAGAATTTCCATGAAGCGCCTTCAATCATGCCAGGTTTACCAACCTTTTCACCAGCCTGCATCGCCTTGATCTCTTCAATGAGGCGTTTTCCCGTGACAAAGTGAACACCATTTTTCACGCCCCAATCAACCCACTCTTCCATGGAAGTAATTCGATCTTTCCACGTGTTCCACCCTTTGGTCACGTTCAGCCCGTAGGAACTCTTGTTCTGATCATTCTGAAGAGTCGCATTGTCGTAAATTGGCGTATAGTAGTCTGTATGAGCACCATAATGAATCGGCGCTTTATTACCTTTTAAACGCAGATCGGTCGTATGTTTCATTGTGGCGAGCCAATCGGACTTTGTCATTCCCCACAAAATGTAGAGGTTGAAATCGTACCCGGTGATTTTTCCACCGGACGCACTCCACTCTTCAAACGATTCAATCTCCTCACCATCGGCAGCGGCAGCATTGATCAGGGCATGATTATCGTAGACGGCGCGACGATTAGCCACCAATAGAACGCTGATATGTCGCATTGGGATTTCCGTTGTCTAAGGTATAGGGCCAGAGGAAATTTGTTCCATCCACATTCGATTCATAGCCATCTTCTAGTCCACAGTCATACTGATACCCCAATTCAGAAAGCGCAAAGTAGAGATTTGAATTCACTTCCAAACGAGGTGCGCGAAATGCGCCAAGACCATTTGAACGATCGAGATTGATATATTCCTTGAGTTGATCTTCAGAAAGCTGAATCGCCCCTTTCCACGTTTCTTTCGCGATATATTTACCGGCATTCATTTTCCAACCCATAGTCTGCCAGGGATTGCCCGGTTTCTGCCCGAACATTTTCCCCTCGTCGAACACGTCGCCCCAGGGCATTGTATCCATGAGTGAATAGTCAAATCCATTGGTCACGCGATCGCTGTTCCATTTTTCATACCATTCAACCGGAAGCGGTGAGTTTGACTCCATGTGGTCGATGGTGTGATTACCCACTTCATGGCCGAGTTTCATGGCTGCTTTGAACACGGTGTTGATCTGTCCACCTTGACGCGATCCCAATGTAGCTGCCTTTGCTGTATCTGCGGCAGTTTTACAACTGGTGTACGCGGTCATTTCTCTTCCCCACGACACTGAAATTTTGGTGTGAAGCACTTTTCCGTCAGCATAAAACGCTTCGTTTGGCTTAAAATAACCAAATTTCGATTCGTAATCTTCCCAACCCATTCCCCAAATAGGAACAAAAAGCCCGGAAATCACATTGAATGTATGTGAAATTGGCGTGCCATCAGGATTTTTCCGTTTCAATTCAGTATCAGCATTTGCGACAAACCGCCATGGGTTCCAGCTTTCACCATTTTCAAAACCACCAGGAACATCTGTAAGCCCGGTCCAAGCTCCGGTAGAGTAGATTTTTCCATTATGGAGCACTTTTGAGCCCGGCGAATATGCTCCGGCGACAAATTCAGAAGGAAGCACTGCTCGACCTGAAAGAGTATTGATAGCCCAGCTCATACCCATCATACCTTCGGTGAGATTCAGTGTATTTGGCTTTCCCGCATTTCCCCACGGGGCAATTCCATCTATAAATGAACTTGACGCAAAATTTGATCCCGGCTTATCTTCGTATTGAGTAGCGGAAAGCCCCGAATAGGCGTTGTCATCCCAAATAATCGTAGCGAACTGTTTCACATCTGCAGGCAGTTTACCACCGGGTGGCATGGCCGAAGGGAAACTGTAATCCTTGGCAGTTCCGGCCATAACAGCCACTGCTATCATCGCTGTAATTGAACGATACTTCATTGTTCCTCCACATACATTTAATACATTTATTCACGTTGACAATAACACCTATCCCCCATTTTTTCACAACTTTTTTTATTCGCAAAACAGACCGACAAAAATGTGATTATTAGTGAGAACATTGTAGGATTACCGGTGCAAAACTTTCCTCACGAGAAAATGAATTTTATCGGGATATTTGTGATCATTCGTATATATTTCAACCTGAATTATTCAACAAATCGGGAACTATACCATGCGCTTATATTTAACTTTGCCACTATTCATACTTATAAATATGGGCTGCAAGACAATCAACTCTGAGAACAGAGAAAAATCCCCGTCGTCTCTTCCAGGTGACTCTATTGAGCAGTTGATTTTCGCTGCCGATTCACAGTGGAATGACCGCATGGGCGAAACAGGAGGATTTATAGGAATTCATTCTCATGGCAAAGATTTGGCTGTCCATGCTCATCAGGATATCGGTAAATCGCGCCGAATTCTTCGCGAATCATACAAACTTCTCCCACAGCGAGAATCAGCCTACGATTCAGAACTTGATCAGCGCAAAAAAATCCTTATCGAAAAAGGACTTCTCAAAGTCGAAAAGAAAGATCCCTAATCTTTTAAGGCATTTGTGATCATTTCTGTCCGCAATGCTCGAAGAATAAGTGATTTTACGATACTTCACGATGTTCAAAAGGAGTTGTCAATGCAGTACACCGAAATCGATGGATCCTATGGCGAAGGGGGCGGACAAATTCTTCGCACCTCAATGGCACTGGCAATGATCACCAACACACCGATTGCGATTCACTCTATTCGCGGCAAGCGAAAATCTCCCGGACTCAAAAATCAACATCTGACATCCGTGCGCGCCGCCGCTGCGATCTCTAACGGAACACTCACCGGCGACTATCTGGAATCTTCGAAAATAACGTTTACTCCAGGAACAATCAGCGGAGGATCCTACTCATTTGACACGGGAACTGCTGGGAGTTGTTTTCTTGTCTTCCAAACCATTTTCCCCGCACTTCTCGGTGCAAAAATGGAGTCGTCGATAACGATTACCGGGGGTACGCACAATCTTATGGCTCCTCCGGCAGAATTTATCGATCGATCATTTTTGGGAACACTTCGTCGCATGGGAATCAACAGTTCGTTCAAGATCAATCGTTACGGATTTTATCCTCAGGGAGGTGGAGCAATTGAAATCAATGTGACTCCGGGGAAAGCCGCCTATCTCGATCTCACCTCGCCCGAACCAATTACATCTATTCTCGCCGAAGTCATTTCGATTAAAAAGCCACTAAACATTCCTCAAGAGCAGATTGCGGAGGTGCGAAAAATTCTTCCTGAAGCCGCCATCGAACTGGTGCAACCGAGCGCCGTGGGTCCGGGAAATGCCGTGGCAATTACGGTGATTCGAAACGCTATAGAACAGGTATTTACCGGATTTGGAAAGCGTGATGTTCCGCCGACAATTACGGCTCGCGTGGTCGCTCAAAAGGCGCGCGAATATTGCGAATCGGGAATCCTCGTCGATTCGCATCTCACCGATCAGCTGATGATTCCACTCGTACTAGGCAATGGTGGACGATTTATCTGTGCAAAACCAACGCTTCACGCCACAACAAATGCAGAAATTATCCGGCGGTTCACCGGCGCAGAAATCAAATTCGAACAGATTTCTCCCGTTCAGTGGCTCTGCACCGTTCCTTCGCTCTAACTTATTTGCGGATTCGATCGATAATTTCTTTCAGTTTAGTCAAGAGAATATCCACATGTTCCACCGTTGATTCTCGCCCAAAACTGATTCGCACCGACGAGAATGCTTCGAGATCTGATCGACCGATAGCATTGAGCACCCGCGATGCCTTAAACGTGCGCGACGAACAGGCTGATCCTGTGGAAATCGCGATTCCCGCCATA
>JFJP01038701.1_pt1 | contig 19479 bp, 12 predicted proteins | sample 431651 | NCBI WGS metagenome assembly JFJP01 (sample SAMN02602958, study PRJNA72255) | Microbial mat metagenome, whole genome shotgun sequencing project. | biome: fresh water; feature: sink hole; material: water; isolation source: purple microbial (photo- and chemosynthetic) mats found in...
CGGCATACTCTATTTCGCCAAGTTTGGTGATTTTTGTTATCAATGGGGCATGCCCCATTGTGCCAGCATGCCCCATTGTCAAAACCTCCTTTACGGTTACGAACGAACGGTTTTGTTGACGAATAAAATTGGAAATGGAACTTTCCGAAACAGAGTTGATTAATTCAGTTATCATGGCGTTTAGCTTTTCAGCTTCAGCCATTGGTCAGATAAGATTTTGAAGTTCAGCTTTATAGATGCAAAAAGCGTGAACTAAATCCTTATCCACACCCCAAGGCCCTAGGAAAGCCCACGTAAGATGATAAGTCAAGAGCCCACGCCGTTCGGCATGAGCATTTGCTTATTCAATCTTACGTTCGCTTTGTTAGAAATTTCCTAGGTTTCTGGGGTGTGCGAACAATAGCTAAATGCTATTTAATTAATATGTTATGCAACGGGGCATGCCCATTGTCAGAAAATGTTTTATTCGATAATTATTTGACACGCCAAGTACGACGTCTGTGCGGTTATTAAAGCGCAAATATACACAAAATTCTTGCTTTAAAAGGTTTTTGAGGTGTTTAATTTTTAAAATTTATTGTGGATTTATTGGTAAATAGAGCCTGTTTTGTGATTTTAAAATCCTTTTTCCGAAAACTTCAGGTCTTTTTCCGAAAACTTCAAGTCTTTTGGTTCAAAACTTCAAGTCTTTTTCTAAAAACTTCAAGTCTTTTTTGTGGGTTTAGGCATAAAAAAACACCTGTGAATGACAGGTGTTTTTTTACTAATCCGATTTTTATTGAGGGCTATCGGAAAGCCGCTGTGCTCAATACTTATTTATAGGATTTAAAATTATTAATGCCTACATATTCATATTTGCATCTTTTTTTTATTTCAAACCTCTGCTTTTAAGTAGTGCATCTGGGTTGGGATCTTTTCCACGGAAAGTGCGGTAGAGTACCATTGGATCTTCTGAATCGCCTTTTTCCAAAATATTTTTGCGGAAAGCGGTGGCGCGCTCTTGATTGTAGATGTCGCCTGTTTCAACAAACGATTGATAAGCGTCGGCATCCAATACTTCAGCCCATGTATAACTGTAATAACCAGCCGAATAACCTCCACCCATCACATGGTTGAAGTATGTGCTGCGGTAACGTACAATAATTTCGGGTATCATTCCAATGCGGTCTAATGACGCTTTTTCGAATGCATTTACATCAAAATCGGCAGTGTCTTTACGGCTGTGGTAATCCATGTCGAGTAAGGCTGCCGAAAACCTTGATTGAAGGTGCCTGCTTTCTGTATTTTTTCGATTAACGCATCAGGAATTACTTCGCCTGTTTTGAAATGTTTGGCATAAGTTTTCATTACTTGTGGCTCGAAACACCAATTTTCCATAATCTGCGAAGGCAATTCTACAAAGTCGCGCGATACGCTAGTTCCCGACTGTCCGGGGTAGGTACATTGACTTAACAAGCCGTGTAGCGCATGTCCAAATTCGTGAAACAAAGTTTCCACTTCGTCCATGTTGAGCAGAGACGGTTTGTCGGCAGTGGGTTTTGTAAAATTGCCGGTATTGGCAATAATCGGACGAACGTTTTTGCCATCTTTTTTGTATTGTGGCGTAATGTTTTCCATCCAAGCACCTCCACGTTTGCTGGCGCGCGGAAAATAATCGGTGTAGAGCACTCCAATAAGCGATCCATCGGCGTTGGTAACTTCGAACACTTCCACATCGGGGTGGTAAATTGGCATGTTATCTAATTTCTTAAATTGCAAGCCCCAAAGTTTGGTGGCTAAATCGAATACGCCTTTGCGCACATTTTCAAGTTTGAAGTAGGGGCGAAGCTCTTCTTCGTTTAGGTCAAATTTTTTCTGACGTAGTTTTTCGGAATAATACCACCAGTCCCAGGCTTCGAGTTTTTCGCCTTTACCTTCGGCATCCATAAGCTTTTGTAATTCAGCAGCTTCTTCTTTGGCGCGCGCCACAGCTGGCGTCCACACGGTTGCCAAAAAGTCGTAAACGGTTTTGGTAGTTTTGGCCATGGTATTGTCCAAAATGAAATCAGCTGGCGATTCGAAACCTAACAATTGTGCTTTCTGAATACGTAATTTAATGATTTTATTGATAACGGCTTTGTTGTCGTTGGCATTGTTGTGGTTGGCGCGGGTGGTGTAAGCCATTAAAAGTTCTTTGCGTAATTCGCGATTCTCGCTATACTGGAGCACCGGAATAAAGCTTGCTTTTTGCGTAGAAAATACCCATTTGCCTTCCATTTTAGCTTCTTTGGCTGCTTCGGCAGCTGCCTGACGAACGCCTTCGGGCAATCCGGCAAGGTTGGCTTCTTTATCAACCACTTTTGTATAAGCGTTTGTTTCGGCTAATACATTCTGTCCAAAAGCCAATTCGGCTAAGCCGAGCTCTTTGTTGATAGCACGCAATTTTTCTTTTTGATCGGGTGCAAGAGCTGCACCACTGCGAATGAAGTTTTTGTAATAATCTTCCAACAAACGTTTTTGTTCCGCTGTTAAGCCTAAAGTCGAACGATTGTCGTAGAGTTTTTTCACTCTACCAAATAATTTTTCGTTTAAAAAAAGATTGTCGTTGTGTTCCGTTAGTTTTGGTGAAACTTCGGTGGCAATTTTTTCCATCTCTTCGTTGCTATTCGACGAATAAAGATTGAAAAATACGGAAGAAACTTTGTTGAGCAATTCGCCACCATAATCGAGTGCTTCGATGGTATTGGCAAAAGTTGGTTCATCTTTGCTATCAGCCACGGCATCTATTTCGGCTTGATGCTGTTTGATACCTTCCTCAAAGGCAGGCATATAATGCTCTGATTTTATTTTGTCGAATGGCGGTGCGCCGTATTCGTTTTCGTAAGCTGCAAAAAATGGATTATCATTTTTTGCACATCCAGCAAGGATTAATACAGCCATAATAATGTACGTTAGTTTTTTCATGTTGATAAATACGTTTAATTTGTAAAATAATCTGATTTTTTGAGGGCAAAGATATTGATTTTTTATAAATATGCAATAAGTGCACATTTTTAGGCTTTTAATTTTTAACCTCACCCTAAATCCATCTCCTTGATGAGAGGGACTTTGCCGACAGCAACTTTGAAGTATTTTTGCAATAATTAGCTGAACGAAATTTTATAAATATTTGTTTTAAAGGACATTAAATCAATGCGTAATATTCTATATTATAGTTGCGCTGTCCCCATCGCCTCAAGGAGAGGGGTTAGGGGTGAGGTAAAAAAAACATTTATAGATTACGCTTTTATCCCTTTTTGACTGTTGTAAATAAGCCAAATTCCCCAAACAACAAACGGTATACTGAGAATTTGTCCCATATTGAGCAACATACCCGATTCGAATGCTTCTTGATTGAGTTTTATAAATTCTAACAAGATGCGTGAGCCAAATGTTATAATTAAGAAAACACCTAAAATCAATCCCGTTTGCTTGTAAGCTTCTTTTTTCCAATACATCCACCAAGCCACAGCAAAAGCTACTAAACAATAAATCATTTCGTAAATTTGAGTAGGATGCATGGGGAGTGTTTGTCCGTCGCGGATAAAAATAAAACCCCAAGGTAAATCGGTAACGCTTCCGTAGATTTCGGAATTCATCAGATTGCCTAAACGAATGGATGCTGCTGTGAGTGCCGCTCCAATTACTAAGCGGTCTAAACCCCAAACAAATCCTTTGTGCGATACATTTTTGTTGAAAAGATAGAGGGCAATTGCAATTCCGATAGCACCACCATGACTTGCCAAGCCGCCATGCCAAATATATAACAGTTCCCACGGATGAGTGATGTAGTAATTTCCGTAAGTAAATGTCATGCCCAGAAATGTAACTGGTTCGGCTAATGGTTTCCATTCGTAGAAAAAGCAATGACCTAACCGAGCACCCAATATGGTGCCAATAACGGTGTACATAAACAACTTATCTATCCATGCTTCGGGTAGTTTTTCGTGTTTGTATAGTTTTTGCACCACAAACAAGGCTAGCCATATACCTATTGCCCAAAGCAATCCATACCAACGAACATGTAATGGACCTAAGCTGAAAAGCTCTGGATTAACATTCCAAACGATTGAATTTATATTCATAAAATCTGCCCCCAATCCGTCATCTGACGGAGAGTAAAAGTTAGTATTGTTTATTAAATCTTCATCATCACATCATCATATCACCACATCATCACATCAATTAGCTCCGTGGCAATTTTTGTATTTTTTTCCGCTACCACAGGGACATTCTTCGTTTCGACCAATTTTTTTATCAGCAATAATTGGTTGTGTTTTTTGCACTTCACGGGTATCTTGCTTTGTAGGGTCTTGTGCAGCTGACGTACGACTGCCCACCTCGTCTTTTTGAGTGCGTAAACGGCTCAAATCCAATCGCTGAATGGGACGGGCTTCGCGCACTTGCTCGGGTTCACGCACAGGTATTTGTCCACGCATGAGTATCGAAAGTACTTTGCGGTTCATGGTGTCAATCATTTCTTTGAACAAACCAAAGGACTCCAATTTGTATATCAATAGCGGGTCTTTTTGCTCGTAGCTGGCATTTTGTACCGACTGACGCAATTCGTCCAACTGACGAAGATGCTCTTTCCACTCATCGTCGATAACATATAGCAGGGTTTGTTTTTCGAATGCGTGAACAACCTCTTTTGCTTCGTTTTTGTAAGCCGTTTCTAAATGCGCTGTTACATTAAATACACGTTTACCATCGGTTACTGGTACCAATATATTTTCGTATTGCTTGCCGCGTTCGTTGTATACATCTTTAATAACAGGATATGCAATGGCAGCTAATTTGTCCATTTTGCGTTTAAAAGTTGCCAATGCAGCTTCGCCAACCAAATGTACCAACTCGCCCGAACGGGTGGAGGAGAACACGGTTTCGTCGAAAGGCACTTCCATTGCGTAAGTTTTAATTAGCTCTTCTTGAAGTAATTGGTAGTCGTTGCTATTTTTTGTCGATTCAACTATGGCTTCGGCAGCATCGTAAATCATATTGGTAATGTCTACGCCAATACGTTCGCCCATCAAGGCGTGGCGGCGTTTGCTGTAAACTACTTCGCGTTGCGAGTTCATCACATCATCGTATTCGAGCAAACGTTTACGAATTCCAAAGTTATTTTCCTCTACTTTTTTCTGTGCCCGTTCTATCGATTTCGAAATCATCGAATGTTCAATCATTTCGCCTTCTTCAAAACCAAGTTTGTCCATTATGCCCGAAATTCGCTCAGAGCCAAACAAACGCATCAAATCATCTTCCAAACAAACGTAGAAAATAGATGAACCCGGATCGCCCTGACGACCTGCACGACCACGCAACTGGCGGTCGACACGGCGGCTCTCGTGGCGCTCGGTACCAATAATTGCCAAACCACCTGCGGCTTTCACTTCGGCTGACAGTTTGATGTCGGTACCACGACCGGCCATATTGGTAGCAATGGTTACTGTGCCTGTTCTACCAGCTTCCGATACAATGTCGGCTTCGCGTTGGTGCAACTTGGCATTCAGTACGTTGTGTCTGATTTTTCGACCGTTGAGCATACGGCTCAGCAATTCCGAAATTTCCACCGAAGTTGTACCCACCAATACCGGACGACCAGCCTGAACCAAACGGTCAATCTCTTCGATAACGGCCATATACTTTTCGCGTTTGGTTTTGTAAACGCGGTCTTCCATGTCGTTACGGGCAATGGGGCGATTGGTAGGAATTACCACCACATCCAATTTGTAAATGTCCCACAACTCACCTGCTTCCGTTTCGGCAGTACCCGTCATCCCCGAAAGTTTGTGGTACATACGGAAATAATTTTGAAGCGTAATGGTTGCAAATGTTTGTGTAGCAGCCTCTACGGTTACTTTTTCTTTGGCTTCAATGGCTTGATGCAATCCGTCGGAATAGCGGCGACCTTCCATAATACGTCCCGTTTGTTCGTCCACAATTTTAACTTTGTTTTCGATAACCACGTATTCCACATCTTTTTCGAAAAGCGTGTAGGCTTTCAGCAATTGGTTGATGGTGTGTACGCGTTCGGATTTTATGGCATAATTTTGATTCAAATCATCTTTGCGGTTTTGTTTATCTTCGAGCGAAAGCGATTTATCTTTTTCAATTTCGGCAATTTCGCTTCCTACATCGGGCAACACAAAGAATTTGGGGTCTTCGGAGTTGTCCGTTATTAGGTCAATACCTTTATCTGTTAAATCTGTAGATTTATTTTTTTCGTCGATCACAAAATAGAGCGGGTCGGTAGCAATATGCATATTTCGGTTATTCTCCTGCATGTAGAATTCTTCCGTTTTTATCAATTGTGCTTTCATACCTTGCTCGCTGAGGTATTTAATGAGTGGTTTGTTGTTGGGCATGCCTTTGTAAGAACGGAAAAGCGCCAATGCTCCTTCTTCTTGCTCTTTTTTATCCGACGAAGCCATAAGGCGGCGAGCATCGGCTAAGTATTTGGTAGCTAATGTTTTTTGTGTATTTACAAGGCGGTCTACTTTGGGACGAAGCTCTTCGAAAAGTTGGTCGTCGCCTTTTGGCACTGGTCCCGAAATGATTAATGGCGTACGTGCATCGTCAATTAATACGGAATCGACCTCATCCACAATGGCATAGTTGTGTTTGCGTTGCACCAAATCCGTTGAGCTGGTAGCCATATTGTCGCGCAGGTAATCGAAACCAAATTCGTTATTAGTACCAAAGGTAATATCTGCCATGTAAGCAGCTCGTCGTTCGTCGGAGTTTGGGCGATGACGGTCGATACAATCTACGCTCAATCCGTGGAACATATACAATGGTCCCATCCATTCGGAGTCACGTTTGGAGAGGTAATCGTTCACCGTAACTACGTGTACACCGTTGCGAGTGAGTGCGTTAAGGAAAACTGGCAGCGTTGCTACTAATGTTTTACCTTCACCAGTTCCCATTTCGGCAATTTTGCCTTTGTGAAGCACCGTTCCACCAAAAAGCTGTACATCGTAATGCACCATTTCCCACTTAATAAGGTTGCCACCGGCAGTCCATTCGTTTTTGAAGTGCGCTTTGTCGCCTACAATGGTTACAAAATCGTATTTAGCAGCTAAATTGCGGTCGAAATCGGTTGCGGTAACAATAAGCTCGGCGTTTTCTGTAAGTCGGCGAGCGGTATCTTTTACAATTGAAAAAGCCTCAGGAAGTACCTCTTCTAATGCTTTTTCGAATTTTTCGGTTATTTCTTTTTCGAGTTTATCAATTTCGTTGTAAATTTTTTCGCGCAAATTGATCTCTGTTTCCTCAATCGACGCTTTCAACTCGGCAATGCGGTTGCGTTCGTCGGCAACATAGTTTTGAATAAAAAGCTTTATTTCCTCTGTTTTGGCGCGTAACTCATCGTTTGTGAGGTTTTTAATTTTACCGTAGGCAAGTTTAATTTTCTCAACATGCGGTTCAATTTCTTTTAAATCGCGTTGTGCTTTGTTGCCAAAAAGTTTTTTTAGAATGTCGTTAAATCCCATGATATATAATTAGTTTATAATGTTAATAAAGTCCCGATAGCAATCGGGAAAAGTTTATAAAGTGAGGAAAAATACTATCTTTTAATATTTTGCAACTTTTGTCAGTGTTTTCCAAAAAGACTGACAAAGATAGTATTTTTAGTTGTAAAATTAAAGTAAAAGCTCAAATTTAAAGGGCGTGTGTAATATTGCAAAAAGCGAACCAATAAATTATTGAAGCTTCTAAGTAGTATTTATTTGCGATTCCCAAACAAACTTTAAATTTATTTGTTTAAATTAATAAATTTATGATGATATGAGTACATTAAAAAAAGTTCAATTGCAATTGCCCAAAGTTTATGATGATTTTGAGTTTTTACTTTTATGCCTAAAAGAGGTGTTGATAGAATCGGGTGAAGTGGAGCTAGCCAACGATATTCCCTGGATTTCGGTAGATGCAGATTTTAATCATAAAACATTTACCGAAAAGCATTTACAATTATATTCTACTTGTTTTCAGTTGCTGAATATTGTGGAAGTTAACGGTGCAGTGCAAAATCGAAGGAAAAGGGAAGATGAACTTTCGTTAGCATCTATAAATGGTTTGTGGTCGCAGAATCTTCATTTGTTAAAAGATAAAGGGTTTTCGTCTGCCGAAATTCTTGCAGGTTTGTCGAAAGTAAACGTTGAACTAGTATTAACAGCACATCCTACTGAAGCAAAACGCACAATAATGCTCGAGCACTTGCGCAATTTGTATTTGCTTGTTGTTACGCGCGAAAATAATATGTATAGCAAAATGGAACAACGAGAAATCCGCGATAATATTAAAATTGCTTTACACCGAATTTGGAGAATCTCTGATATTTACACCGAAAAGCCTGAAATTGATTCGGAGCTCGAAAACATAATTCATTACCTCACGACAGTTTTTCCAGATGTAATCAATCATCACGATAGGCATTTAATTCAAGCATTGGATGAGGTAGGATTCGATACTGGTTTATTGTGTCAAGCATCGCAGTTTCCAAAAATTTCTTTTGGAAATTGGGTGGGTGGCGACCGTGATGGACATCCACTTGTAACTGCGGAAGTTACTCAGCAAACATTATTGAAATTTAGGTCGAATGCTTTTAAGGTTATAACAAATGAACTACGTTTGTTGCAAAAAAATCTTAGTTTTAATACCATTTTCGAACAGCAAACGCCCATTTTTAAACTGAACTACGAAACCCTGCAATCTGAAATAATTGCGTCCATCGGGTCATTCAAATTTCAATACAAAAACGAGGCATTTAAGCAATATATAGATTTTGTAATTGCAAAAATTCCTACACTCGATACCGATTTTCGCGAAATAAATGATTCCGACTGTTTTTACAAATATCCTTCGGAATTGATTGGCGATTTGAATAGTTTATCCAAAGGCTTGATTGACTATGGTGCTTCCATTATTGCTCTTTCCGATGTAAATAAAGCAATCAGAATAGTATCTACATTTGGATTTTACTTGGCTAAACTTGATATTCGGCAAAATAGCCAATTTCATGAGTTGGCAATTGCTCAATTAATGGATGCTGCCCAGCTCAATGGAGATGATTTTTTAAAATCTGATGTGAGCAAACGCTTAAATTTGATAAACGGTGAGCTGCTTTCGAATAGGCCATTTACTCACTCGAGTATGATTTTGGGAAATCAGGCAAAGGCAGTTGTCGATTCGTATAAAGTGCTCAGAAAGCACATTGAAAGCTTTGGCGAAGAGGCTTTGGGCGCATTAATTGTGAGTATGACCCGAAATGTAACTGACTTGCTTGCTGTGTATCTGCTTCAGCGCGAAGCTGGTTTGTTAGTAAATACGGTTGATGGCTTAGCATCAACTTTACCTGTTGTGCCATTATTCGAAACCATCGAAGATTTGAATCAAAGTCATTTAATTTTAGATGAATTTCTTTCGAATCCAGTAACAAAAAATAGTTTGAAACTGCAACAAGAAAATAATGGTTACGAATTGCCAATTCAACAAGTAATGGTTGGATATAGCGATAGTAATAAAGATGGTGGAATTTTTGCAAGTCAGTGGTTTTTATACCAAGCCCAATCCAAACTTATCGAAATTGGTCTGAAACATAAAGTGAAAATTAGATTCTTTCATGGTAAAGGTGGTTCGATAAGTCGTGGAGCTGGTCCAACACATTGGTTTTTAAGGGCATTGCCACCAAAATCAATAAATGGTGACATTCGACTAACCGAACAGGGCGAAACAATAGAACGAAAATATGCCAATAAAAATAATGCTGTTTATAACCTCGAATTATTAACAGCTGGTACGTTTACGGCTACAATTCTTCAGCAAAACAAAGAACTGAAAAATCACAAATTAGCTCCTGTCCTTACTTATCTGGCCGAAAAAAGTATGATAGTTTATAAAGAGCTAACTCAAAAAAAAGGATTTATTTCGTTTTACGAAAAAGTAACACCAATTGATGCTATTGAACAAAGCAAAATTGGCAGCCGACCTTCACGTAGAACAGGAAATAGAAGTTTAACCGATTTAAGAGCCATTCCTTGGGTATTTAGCTGGAGTCAATGTCGTTTTAATATTACAAGTTGGTATGGAGTTGGTACAACGCTCGAAAACATGAGGGCGAATGATCCAGAGAAATTTGAACTGTTTAAAAATGCTGTGAAAACAGATTCTTTTATCCGGTATATTCTAACAAATATTGATTCGAGCCTCGCTTCCTCCGACGAAATAATTTTCAGAAAATATGCAAAGTTGGCTACCAATGTTCCTGATTGTGAGATATTTGTTAAGCTTTTGACAGATGAATTTATCCGAACTCGTCGTATTATTGATATTATTTTAGATATTCCACTTGTCGAAAGGCGCGAAAATCATTATTATTCAACGCTTTTAAGGGCTGAGGCAATGGTGCCACTTCACGAACATCAAATACATTTGTTGTGTAAATGGAGGGAATGTATTGAGGAGAATAATAACCAAGAAGCTGATAAGGTCTTAATTGAATTGCTCCGATCCATAAATGCTATTGCTGGTGCAATTGGTTTTACTGGATAATATTTTATTGTTGGTGAAAATAAGTTACTAGTAAAGTGGCAAGTTCGAATCCTAAGATGGTCAATAATTTCACATAAATGTAGTATCTTTGCAAGCTGTTAAAATTAAATACATAACCTTATTTGGTTTTAACTAATTTATTAACAAAGTATTAACATCGAAATTATTCATAATGGATTTTGTTTACTATTTGTCTATCCTTGCACTGCTTTTTGTGATGCAACTTGCTTATTTTAAAATTGCCGACAAATTTAATATTATCGACAAGCCCAACGAACGTAGTTCACACGCTACCATTACTTTGCGGGGTGGAGGCGTTGTTTTTTATTTTGGAGCGCTTCTTTATTTTTTATTGCAAGGCTTTCAGTATCCTTATTTTATTTTGGGTCTAACGCTTATTGCAGCAGTCAGTTTTGCCGACGATATTGGTCCGCTTTCGTCGAAATTGCGGCTGCCATTTCATTTTGTGGCTATGGCATTGATGTTTTGCGAATGGGGAATTTTTAATGAGAAATGGTATTTTATTTTACTTGCCTTGGTGCTTTCGGTCGGAATAATTAATGCGTATAACTTTATGGATGGTATAAATGGTATCACCGGCGTTTACAGCATTTCCGTTTTATTATCCTTGCTATTTGTGAATATCTATGTGCATCAATTTGTCGATAATCAATTGATTTATTTGATGATGTTGGCTGTAATGGTATTTAATTTTTTCAATTTTAGAAAAAAAGCGCGCTGTTTTGCAGGCGATGTGGGCTCGATAACGATAGCCTTTGTAATTGTTTTTTTATTGGGTAAATTGATTCTAAGTACGGGTAATTTTATTTATATTTTGTTTTTGGGTGTATATGGTGTCGATTCGGTTTTAACTATTATTCATCGTCTTTTTTTGAAAGAAAACATATTAGAAGCTCACCGAAAACATGCTTATCAGCTTATGGCTAACGAGTTAAGTATGCCACATTTGCGTGTTTCGTTGCTCTACGGTGGTTTGCAATTGGTTTTGTCGTTTGCAGCAATCTGCGATTATTGCATTGGTATATCGCTCACAGTTTTATTGGCAATTTCCTATATTTTATTCAAGCAAAAATATTTTCATTTGCATAAGTATTAAAAAATAAATGGTTATAGGCATCACAGGTGAATGCTTTTGATATAGAAACCGCCCCAAGCCCCTAAAGGGGTGTGAAGTTACTTTCGTCTCTTTAAATTGCTACTGTATAGAATTTTGTTGGGAGTTAAAATGAATAAATTATGCAACGTTCAATTAGACAAGATATGTTTTTTGGAGCAAAAAGAGATTTGTTTCAAAAGGCTGAGAATCTAAGATTAAATTTGACTAATGCTGAAAAAATATTATGGGAACGATTAAATAGAAATCAATTGGGATATAGATTTAAATCACAACATCCTATTGATATTTTTATCGTAGATTTTTATTGTCACAAATTAGGATTGGTCATTGAAATTGATGGGAAAATTCATTTATTGCAACATGAATATGATTCAGGCAGGACTTCAGAACTTGAAAAATACGGACTAAAAGTGATTCGATTTACAAATAATGAAGTTATTAATGATATTGAAAATGTTATTTGTAAAATTAATCAAATTATAATAAGCAATACTAACTTACATCCCCTTTAGGGGCTTGGGGCAGTAAAATATATCTTTTTTATATTTCGTAAATAATATTGATATAGAATGGTTATAGGCATCACAGGTGGCATTGGTAGTGGCAAATCAACTTTGTCGGAAAAACTTCGCGATGCAGGTTATGCAGTTTACGATACCGATAGCGCTGCGCGACGTTTGCAAAACGAGGATGCTGAAATTAGAAAAAAAATCATTGCTATTTTTGGCACCGAATCATATATCGACACTGATTTGAATCGAAAATTTATTGCCGAAATTGTATTTAAAAAACCAAACCTACTTCAAAAGCTTAATGAACTAATTCATCCGGCCGTTCGTGCCGATTTTAAAGCTTGGAGTGCATCGAGAGCTGCCAACACATATCTTTTTTTGGAATGTGCCATTCTTTTTCAAGGCGATTTTTTGAACTTAGTGGATAAGATAATACTTGTAAAAGCACCGCAGTCCATTCGCATACAACGCGTTATGAAACGAAATAACTTTACTGAAAAACAAGTGTTGGAGCGTATAAATAATCAAATGACCGATGCCGAAATGGTTTCAAAATCAGATTTTGTAATTGATACCAGCGAAACAGATATTCGTAAAATGGATATTCAACGTTTTATCGAAAAATTAAATTTGTAATGTTTTTCCATACATTAATCAAACGATAAGTAGTTTACTATTGATTTATTTTCTATCTTTGAAGTCCAAATAAAAAAAAACATCGAATATGTCTCCAATAATAAAAACATTTCTGTATGGTGTGGGCGTTTTTTCGCTTTTCACTGTTATAGCTTTGATATTAAAATTAGCCACTAATCATAAACCCGTTGATGCAGATTATTTTGGGCTTTTTACAAATAGCGATTTAATGTTGGGTGTAGTAGTGGCTGTGGCTGTTACTTTTGCTCATAAGCGAAAAATGAGGTTGAAGTAATTTTTGATTCCCTTCCAAGGGTTTGGGTTGTTTTTAAGGTTAAGGTACTATATGAATAGGTTGTGAAAGAAGTAATTGATTATATACTACAGTTTTTAATTGGCGTTGAAATTCCAGCAAGCACATCGCTTAGTATTGGATATACTGCCGATTATCAGGAATTTGACAAATACAATGTTGTCATTAAGTCTTCGGGCTTTTTTGATAATAGCAATTATGGCACGGAGGCTTCGCTGCCTCAATTACCACTCCAAATATGGGACGAGGTACCGATACTTTTTGGTGAGCCATTTGCCGAAATAATTGGTAATACACTTGTTCTAAATGCTGATATTGTTGCTGGCACGTATTTTCTGATTTCGCGCTACGAAGAACTGGTGCGACCTACGGTGCGTGATGTGCACGGCCGTTTTCCTGGTAAAGAATCATTGCCTTATAGAGCTGGTTTTATCGACCGTCCAATTGTGGAAGAATGGGGTGGACAGTTTAGGACTTTATTGCGCGAAAATGGATTTGATATTCCTGAACCACCTCGGAAAATTAGCAAGGTAAATCTGACGCACGATGTTGACCAACTAACACATTTTAGGACTATTAGAGGAATGCTTGGCGGCGTACTACGCGGCATAAAACGACCCAAAGAAGGACAACGAGCGTTGAAAAGCTTTTTTGGTCGTGTTTCCGATGACCCTTGGTATACATTCCCGTTTTTATTCAAGATAAATAACGATTTACGTGCTGTTTTGGGAGAAAAGCGTTGCGAAACAATCATATTTGTTCGCTCAATGGGTATGAAGTACGACGAAGATAAGCCTTTCCCAAATTTATTGTTGCCCGATTACAAGTATTTTTTACGTTATTGTCGCCGAAAGGCAGTAACAATAGGATTACATGCAAGTTATGAGTGTGGCGTATATCCAAATTTGGTTGAAACCGAAAAAATAAGACTCGAAAAGGCAATTCATACGAAAGTGATTTTTAATCGCAATCACTTTATGAATTCACGCGAAGCGCAGGATATGGTGGAGTTGATTGGAGCTGGTATTACCGACGATTTCAGTTTGGGTTATGCCGATATGGCAGGTTTCAGACTGGGTACATGCCGACCTGTGAAATTTATAAATCCATTGAACAAAGACCTAACAAAGTTAACACTCCATACACTTAATATTATGGATAGAACTTTGAGCGACAAACGCTATATGTATATGAATGCGCACGACGCATATCAGTATTGCGAACAGCTTATAAATTGCGTGGAGCGCTATAATGGCGAAATTTCGCTACTCTGGCACAATAACTTAGTCGAAAAATCGCCCAATTTGTACCATCGAAAATTATACGTCGATTTGTTGAATTTTCTGAAAGAAAAAGTATGACGCGAATCCTTATTTTGGCTACTAACGATTTGGCTACCGATCAGCGCGTGTTGAAAGTGGCTACCGTTTTTCAGCAAAATAAATTCGATGTTTTACTTATTGGTCGTAAACTGAAAAACTCTCCTGAGCTTACTATTTCGTTGAAATATAAACGGTTAAGGCTACTTTTTGAACGTTCGGTACTTTTCTATGCCGAATATAATTTCAGGGTGTTTTGGCTGTTGTTATTTACAAAATGCAGTCATATTTTGGCAAACGACACCGATACCTTGCCAGCAGCTTTTTTAGCGTCGAAACTAAAGCGGGTAAAGTTGATTTTCGATGCACACGAACTTTTCCCCGAAGTGCCTGAGCTTTACAATCGCCCAGCTGTAAAAAAAGTGTGGACAAAAATTGAGGATTTGTTTTTCCCACATTTAAAATCCTGCTATACCGTTTGTGAGTCCATCGCTGAATACTACAATCGTAAGTATGGAATTTCGATGCAAGTGATACGAAATATTCCTTTCAAACGCGATTATCACGAAAAAATATTGAATTACGATTTCCGAAAAATCATACTTTATCAGGGTGCGCTTAACAAAGGTCGTGGGTTGGAATGGGTAATTGATGCTATGCCGTTTGTCGAAAATGCTTTGTTGGTGATTATTGGCACCGGCGATGTGAAAGCACAACTTAAATTGCAGGTTGCCAATGCAAATCTCGAAGATAAAGTGTTGTTTTTAGGTCGCATTGAAGCTTCGGAATTGTACAAATATACACCTTCGGCTGACATTGGATTGTGCTTGCTCGACGATATGGGATTGAGTTATCGCTATGCTTTGCCAAATCGTATTTTCGATTATTTGCACGCTGGAGTGCCTGTACTGGCTACTCGTTTTCCTGAAATTGAAAAAATTGTTTCGACTTATAAAACCGGTGTGCTTATCAACCACTACGAACCGGAATATTTGGCAAAAATTATAAACGAACTAGTACAGCATGGCTTTGATACAAAACATTTTTCCGATATTTCGAATACACTTTGCTGGGAAAATGAGTCGAAAAAACTGATTGAAATTATAAACACCTCACCCTAAATCCACCTCACCCCAGCCCTCTCCTTGAGGAGAGGGAGCAAGAGAGGAGAGGAACTTTGCTGTCTGCAATACTTAATTTTATTCGATATGATTAAAACACTTTATTTTATATTCAATTGATAAGTATATCTTAATTTATAAATATCTAATTCTCAATTTTTTAATAACTAACGAATGTTATTTCAATTATAAAAATAAATATTTATGCAAAAAGTAATCTCACTTCTATTTTTTGTGACTGCAAGTTTGAAACTGTCGGCACAAAACGCATCTTCATCGTTCGACGAAACGGTGAATTCAATTTTTGAACCCATTATTTTTTATTTAGACAAAATACTCTTCTTCGATGTTTTTGCTGCACTCGGATTTGATTTTGGCGTGAAAATACCATTTATCGTTATTTGGCTGGTGTTTGGTGCCGTATTTTTTACCATTTATTTTCGATTTATAAATTTTAGCGGATTTAAACATGCCATCGAATTGGCAATGGGAAAATTTGATAAAGACGGGCACGAAGGTGAAATTTCGCATTTTCAGGCTATTTCTACAGCTTGTGCTTCAACTGTTGGGCTGGGGAATATTGCGGGTGTGGCGGTTGCCATTTCGTTGGGTGGCCCAGGTGCAACTTTCTGGATTATTGTAGCGGGATTGTTGGGTATGACAACCAAATTTACCGAATGTACGTTGGGGGTAAAATATCGAAAAATTGATAAAGATAATAATGTTTCGGGTGGTCCTATGTATTATTTGCGCGACGGTTTGGCGAAAAAAGGATGGAAAAAAACGGGTAAAGTGTTAGCTATTTTATTTGCCGTTTTTGCAACTATTGGCGCATTTGGTATTGGAAATATGTTTCAATCCAATCAGGTTGTAGCGCAAACCATTATTACTTTTCCTTCGTTGGATGGTTATCAAATTTGGATTGGTGTTGTCATTGCATTTTTGGTTGGGATTGTAATTTTAGGAGGCATAAAAGGCATTGCGCGTGTCAACGATAAGTTATTTCCCATTATGGCCATTTTGTATATTACTTCTTGCTTGGTAGTTATTGCTATTAATTATCAGCATCTTGGAACGGCAGTTGGTGTTATTTTCGATGGTGCTTTTAATGCCGATGCTGCCAAAGGTGGTTTTATTGGCGTTATGATTATCGGTTTTCGCCGTGCTGCTTTTTCGAACGAAGCCGGTATTGGGTCGGCAGCTATTGCTCACTCCACCGTAAAAACACAAAAACCGGTTACTGAAGGTATTGTTGCGTTGCTCGAACCGTTTATCGATACCGTAGTTATTTGTACACTTACGGCTTTGGTTATTGTTGTTACAGGTTTATACAACAATCCCGATAATCTGACAGGTGCCGGTTTAACTTCGGCTGCTTTCTCAACTGTTTCGTCGTGGTTTCCTTATTTGTTACTTCCTACCATTATTCTTTTTGCCTATACAACTATCATTTCGTGGTCGTATTATGGCGTAAAAAGTTTCGACTTTTTAGTGGGCGATGCTTGCGAAAAACGTTTTGGAAGTCGCATTTATGCTACCCGATTGTATCAGGTTGTGTTTTTGATAATTACAGCTATGGGTTCGGTATTGAGTCTGAGTGCTTTGGTCGATTTTTCGGATATGTTGGTGTTGGCAATGGCGGTGCCTAATATTATCGGACTTTTGATATTGGCTCCTGAAGTAAAAACAGAATTAAACGAATATATGCGCTGGTTGAAAAGATTTAGAATAGTTTCGTCTCAACTTTATATTGAACAATTTCAAATTTATTTTATAAATGAACAAACAATTTTCGCAACAACTTACAGTTACAACCAAACAAACTGCCGAATCGCTTGGTTCTGGTTTGTTACCCGTGTTTTCAACTCCTTCGCTGGTAGCTTTTATGGAAAATACTGCCATGCAATTAATAGAATTACCTGCTGGTGGCTCAAGTGTTGGTACTTCTATTGCCGTAAAACACCTCAAAGCTAGTAAAATAGGCGAGGTACTTACTTGCGTGGCAACACTTACCGAAAACGAAGGTCGCCGTTACGCGTTCGAACTACAAGTTACCGACACCGCTGGCGATGTGGTTGGCGAAGGTGTGCACGAACGATTTGTCGTTGATGTGGAACGGTTTATGAAGAAACTGTAATTCGACCTCACCCCAGCCCTCTCCTTGAGGAGAGGGAGCAAGACGTAATTGGGACTTTGCCGGCTACAATAAGTTTAAAGATTACTAAAATAAATTCGGTTTGCGTTTTTTAGCTTCGTCGAGGCTCAGTAGGTTTACTTTTTTTGTTTGTTTCTCACGCAATTGTGCATATTCAGCATTAACATCAGCCATATAAGTTGGTAGCGTTGTTGGATTCATTAATTGCGAAACAATAAAGGTATTAATGGATGCATCTTTTACATATACAACTGGTCCCGAGTAATTTGGTGCAATCTTAACCGCCGTGTGAATTTTCGAAGTGGTAGCGCCTCCAATCAATAGTGGAATTTTCAAACCTGCTTTTTCCATTTCGGAAGCCACATGGGCCATTTCTTCGAGCGAAGGCGTTATCAATCCACTCAAGCCAACAATATCTACATTTTCGGCTATAGCTGTTTGAATAATTTTTTCAGTTGGCGTCATTACTCCCAAGTCAATTACTTCAAAATTATTACAAGCCAATACCACCGAAACTATGTTTTTACCAATATCGTGTACATCACCTTTAACCGTAGCAATCAGGAATTTACCAGCTGTAGAACTTTGTCCTGGGACTTTGGTGCGTTCAATTTCGGGTTGCAAAATAGCAACGGCTTTTTTCATGGTGCGGGCAGTCTTTACCACCTGTGGTAAAAACATTTTACCTTGACCAAACAAATCGCCAACGATGTTCATGCCGCTCATAAGCGGTTTTTCAATAATTTCGATGGCCGAATCGTAGGTTGTAAGCGCTTCTGCTAAATCTTCTTCCAGATAGTCGCTGATGCCTTTTATCAATGCGTATTCCAACCTTCCTTGCAATTCGCGTGTGCGCCATTCGTCTATCTTCTCCACTTTCTCACCCGAAGCCTGATTTTTTACCTTTTCGGCTAATTCAATCATACGTTCGGTTGCATCGGGTCGACGATTCAACACTATATCTTCCACATGTTCCAGCAATTCCGGCTCAATATCTTCGTAAATCTGTAACATTCCGGCATTTACAATGCCCATATCCATACCTTCTTTGATGGCATAATACAGAAAAACACTGTGAATAGCCTCACGCACCACATTATTTCCACGGAACGAAAATGATAAATTACTTACTCCGCCGCTCACTTTGGCATAAGGCAAGTTTTGTTTAATCCAACGGGTAGCGTTTATAAAATCAACGCCATAATTGTTATGTTCCTCAATGCCAGTGGCAATTGCCAGCACATTTGGGTCGAAAATAATATCCTGCGGTGGAAAACCAACTTTATCAACCAACAAACGATAAGCACGTTCGCAAATCTGCGTTTTGCGCTCAAAACTATCTGCTTGTCCTTTTTCGTCGAAAGCCATAACCAACACAGCAGCACCATACGCACGAATTTTGCGTGCTTTGTCCAGAAAGTCGGCTTCACCCTCTTTCATGCTAATGGAATTCACAATACACTTGCCCTGAACGCATTTCAGTCCAGCCTCAATTACTTCCCATTTCGAGGAATCAATCATAATCGGTACACGCGAAATTTCAGGTTCTGATACCACATAATTCAGAAACGTTACCATTTCCTCTTTGGCTTCGAGCATAGCATCATCCATATTTATGTCGATAATTTGCGCACCTTCTTCCACTTGTTTTCGGGCAATAACCAAGGCTTCTTCGTGTTTTTTCTCATTTATCAAACGCAAAAACATACGTGAACC
>JFJP01036318.1_pt1 | contig 19475 bp, 15 predicted proteins | sample 431651 | NCBI WGS metagenome assembly JFJP01 (sample SAMN02602958, study PRJNA72255) | Microbial mat metagenome, whole genome shotgun sequencing project. | biome: fresh water; feature: sink hole; material: water; isolation source: purple microbial (photo- and chemosynthetic) mats found in...
ACATCATCAACGGCGGACAGCACTCGGACAACAAGATCGATTTCCAGGAATTCATGATCATGCCGGTCGGTGCGGACTCGATGCGCGAGGCGGTCAGGATGACGGCGGAAGTCTTCCATGCACTGAAGGGAATCCTGAAAGACGCCGGACACACCACCTCCGTCGGCGACGAGGGCGGCTTCGCTCCGAACATCGGAAACGAAGAAGCGCTCGGCTACATAATGAAGGCGATCGAGAAGGCGAAATACCGGCCGGGCGAGGACATCATGATCGCCCTCGACTGCGCGGCGTCGGAACTGTTCGACGCCGGCGACCGCAAGGGCTACAAGTTCTGGAAATCGAATCCGGGAAAGCTCTTTACCGCCGACGAAATGATCGACCTCTACAAGAAATGGATCGATACCTATCCGATCATCTCGATCGAGGATCCCCTCGACCAGAACGACTGGGAAGGATACAAGCGTCTTACCGGCGAACTCGGCAAGCGTGTGCAGGTGGTCGGCGACGACTTCTTCGTCACCAATACCGAACGGCTCCGGCGCGGCATCATGGCCGGTTCCTGCAACTCGATCCTCATCAAGCTGAACCAGATCGGAACGGTCACCGAAACGATAGACGCCGTCAGGATGGCGCAGAACGCGGGCTACACAGCGGTCATCTCGCACCGCTCGGGAGAAACCGAGGATACCTTCATCGCCGATCTCGCGGTGGCGCTCGAAACGGGCCAGATCAAGACCGGATCGATGAGCAGGAGCGACCGGGTCGCCAAGTACAACCAGCTGATGCGCATCGAAGACGAGCTCGGGGTCACCGCGCGGTTTGCCGGGCGTGAAACCTTCGCGAAATATCTCGGCTGAAGGACAATGGTTTAAAAAGCGAAAGCCCGTTCCGGTTTGCCGGAACGGGCTTTTTTCATGGAAACGTTCAAGCCGGCCGCACGGAAACGTAATCCGTGCGTGTGGGGCTCAGGGCAGTTCGTTCCGCGACGTGATGACCTTCGAAACGAGGTTGTAGGTTTTGGCCTCGTCGGCGTTCATCCAAAAATCCCGGTCAGTATCTTTCGATACTTTATCCACCGGCTGTCCGGTTTCCTTCGAAATCATCTGGTTGATCTTGACCCGCATCTTTTCGAGTTCCTGCGCGTGGATCTCGATTTCGGTGGCGACGCCCTTTATGCCGGACAATGGCTGATGGATGAGATAATGGCTGTTCGGGAGGGCGAAACGGCGTTCACCCGGGGCGGCAAGCAGGATTATCGCCCCCGCGCTCGCCACGAGGCCCATGCCGATGATGAAAACGGGAGCCTTTATGAAACGGATCATGTCGAAGATGGCGTAACCAGCGTCGGCATCTCCACCCGGCGAGTCTATATAGATCTTGATCGGATCTTCCGAGTCGGCTTCCAGCACCAAAAGTTGGCGTACTATCTTTTCGGCGAGAGCCTTGTTGATCTCGCCGGAAAGGAGGATCTGGCGGGTCTTGAGGAATTTTTGGGCAAGCGGATCCATGCCTTCAGTCTGCTTTTCGGCCTTGTCGTTGTCCTCTTCGTCGTCTTCATCGAAGCGTACGCCCCTGCCGGCCATATATGGTGAATTCAATTTTCACTCCTTGATTTTTTGGTTGTTTGTCAAAGATACTAAAATTCCGCATATAAGTACAGCGCTTTCGGGGCGATTGACGCCACGGTTTCGGACGTCCCGGTTCCGGGGACTGCGCTCTCGCCTGCCCGGAATTCATCCCCGTCCGTTACCAGATGCCAGCGCATCCCTTCCGTACAAGCCGGCAGCGAAAATTCCGCCGCCGCATGAGCGGGATTGACGATGACGCAGGCGCTTTTCCAGCTGTCTCCCGCCGCGGCGCCGTCAATTCTCCATGCAAGAATGGACGAACCGGATGCACCGGGCCCTCCTTCAATGAAGGTCAGGGACGAAACGACTTCGGCTGCCGTCCTGAGCCTGAACAGGGGGTGCGCTTTCCGGACGGCTACCAGATTTCGGACATACGCGACCATATCCTTTTTGTCGACACAGCGGTTCCAGTCAAGACCGTTGATGCGGTCGCACAGGTTGTAGGAATTGTGCGAAAATGCGCGGGCGCGGTCGACCGTCCAGTACAGGTCGCCGATATCGAAACCGCCCGCGAGAAGATCGGCGGGAATTTCCTTGGTGCGCATGAATTCCATGCCCGCATGCAGGACCGGCTGCCCCTGCGCGAACAGCACGAGAGCGACAGCCGTCCGCTGGAGCCGGGAATAATACGCTTCGCTCCTCCCGTTCTCCACGAGAACCAGCTTGTCATGGAGGGTAAGATTATCGTGAATTTCGGTATAGTTGACGGAGGAAGCGGTATGGCCGGTCCAGGGATTGGGGTTCGCGGTCCCGTCGACCAGGCTGTTGTGCACGCCGGGATGATAGACCGCGCCGACCAGACCGAATTTGACCGATTCCCGGTGACTGCCGTCATGGATGAAGCCGCCCGCATCGGCGGCGAATATGGAACCCTTGATTCCGCAGCGGAACGCGTCGTTGAAAAACCCGATACCCTCGAGCTTTCGGGCCTCGCGCATGGTGGCTCCGACCATCTTCGTTCCCCGGTACATGTCCCAGCCTTCCCCGTACAGGAGCACGTCGGGTTTTATCTTGCGGAGTGCGGCCGCCGCCGCGTTCATGGTCCCGATATCGTGCAAGCCCATCAGGTCGAAGCGGAACCCGGACAGTTTGTATTCGGTCAGCCAGAAACAGAGTGAATCGACCATGAAGGAACGGAACATCGCACGCTCGCTCGCGGTGTCGTCGCCGGCACCCGAACAGTTCTCATCCCTGAAGTAATACCCCGGTACGCAAATGCCGAAGGGATGGTCAGGAGCGGAGGGAACATGGTTGTATACCACGTCCATGATCACCCCGATGCCGTTCGCGAGGAATGCGCCGACGAGGGTTTTCAGTTCCCTGATGCGGACCGCTCCGTCGAAGGGATTCGTGGAATAGGAACCCTCGGGTACCGACCAGTTGAGCGGATCGTAGCCCCAGTTGAAAAGTCCGCCGACCGGCCGCACTGCGTATGCGCCGTCCTCGAGCCGCGATTCGTCGACACTGACGAAATCGAAGACCGGCATCAGCTGGACATGCGTCACACCGAGACTTTTAATATGGTCGAAACCGGTCGGGATGCCGTCCGTCGACGTACCGCTCCGCGCCGCACCGGCATAGGTTCGCCGGAGCGAGGGGTCTCCGTTCCAGGAAGGCGACGAGGTAAGGTCGGCGACATGCATCTCGTACACGATCGCGTCGTTCGGGGAGTCGAGCGCCGGCGAACGCAATTCGTTCCATCCCTCCGGATTCGTCCTCGCGAAATCGACTACCATGGACCGTTTGCCGTTCACTCCGCAGGCCCGGGCATAGGGATCGGGACTGTCGCGTACGATACCGTGGACACGGACGCTGAAGCAGTAGTACGTGCCGTTCTGATCGCCTGAAAGGGTGATTTCCCATATGCCGGAACGGCAGCGCATGGGAAGCCGCACCGACGGGGCGGCGGCCGTTCCGTCCCTGAAAATCACGAGCGATACGGACCGGGCCGTCGGGGCCCAGAGGCGGAAAACCGTCTCCTCCCGGGACCAGAGGGCTCCGAGCCGGAGTACGGTGTTGTAAGTTTTCCCGAACCGGGCCGAGTCGAAAAACGAACCGGGAAGACATCCGGTTTCGCCCGCGCCATACCGGCGGCACGGCAATATCGCCACCGGAAAAGATTCGAGCCGGTAGCCTGCGGCGTTTTTTCGCTTCTTCCGTCCCGATGCTGCCGGGAAAACGAAGGACAAGTCCCTGCCGGGGACGAGCGGCTTGCCGTTTGCGAGCAGCGAGATGGATGGTGCCGGTAAAACCCCGGCATTCCAGGAAATAACGCACAGAATTCCCGCGTTATCCGGAGTATTGTCCGCAGGTGTACGTTCCAGCCGGACATTCAATTTCCATCCGGGTCCGAACGGGCACTCGGCTTTCCAGGCATCGGCCCAATCGGGAAGCCGGGGATGGATCTCGATCCGGTTTTCGGCCAGGTAGGGCCTGAAACCGATGATGTCCTGGAATACATTCCGGATGAATTCCGCGACTGCCGGGGCATGGGACCGGTATCCGCCCGGTTCGGGATAACTGCCGGACCACGGTCCGGTACCGGAGGTTTCGGCGAGCGTTCCCGCACAACCCGCGGACAGGATCATTTGCGCCTCGTTGAGCAGCAGATCGGACGAAAGGGGATCCATGCCGGCGGATTCTTCCGCCGCCGCACTGATGAAGGATCCGGTATGCCGTACTTCGATCCTGCCGTCGCGACAGTCGGGATCGGGATCGAAAAAAGGATCATCCGGACACAGACCGTGAAGACCGAACGGGGTGACCAGTTCCCTACGTACGTTTTCGACGATCGCCGTCCGTACCTGTTTTCCGGTAAACCCGGAATCATCCCCGTATAAAACGGATGGAACGGTAATTACGGACAACTGGTCGGGACGTACCTGAAAATCGGGGATCCGCTCGCCGCGGGTCCCTTCCGTCAAATGGTCCACGAGCGCATTCCGTGAGGCGGACCAAAAAAACGTATTGAAGGATTTTTTGAGCGAAACGGCAAGAACCGACAGGTCTTCGGCCGTACCGTCATCGCCGTCCAGCCGCGCGAGACGCGCGCCGATGCAAAGCGCGGTGTACCAGAGCGCCTGCATCTCGCAAGCGCGGTCACCCCGGGGGACAGGGATCCCCGGACACGGTTCATGCGATTCCGTCAGGGTTTCATCATCCGCATGCAGCAGGAAACCTCGATCATCGGTATGGCCGCGGCGCGCCGTATCCAGGATCAAGGTCACTGTTTCCCGCAGTACGAGCGCATCCGAAACCGCTCCCGTATATCGCACATAGTCCCACAAGGCGCGGACAAACAGGAGACCGGTTATCGCGCAGGAAACATCCGTATCGCGCAGGGTATGGCTCAAATCGCCCGCTGCCGCGGCCAGGAGAGCCCGTGCTTCGGAAAAGCGTCCGCTCGCCAACAGGATTCCGGGCAGCGCGACGAATGCATTGCGTCCGCGATATTCACGGGTGAACGGAAATCCGGACCTGATACCCGGATGCGATCCGTCAGATGCGAGCATCCATCCGGAAAACTGCGCCTGGCGCAGCGCCTCGTCGAATTCCGCGGTTCCGGATTCGGATCTGAAACCGGCGAAAAAGGCCGCTGTCCCGGCGCGATGAATGTCGATCGCGTCATCCCTTGCGAGGGACGCAGCCTTGACGCGCGCGGCTTCGGGATCGTCCTCGAAAACGAGATACCATGAGGGGTCCGTATCTCCGGAAAAAAGAACGATGACGCCATTTCCGGCGGTATCCAACCGGAAAGGGGAACGCGAGGCGACAGCCGCACCATCATCGTTTGTAAAAAGTGTGATACCGCCGAGGACGGATTCCTGCCAGACATGATCCCCTGCAAGAACGATTCCGAGCCCGATCTTCGGGTCGCCGCGGACGGAAACGTATAAAGCCTGCTCGTCGAAGAGCAGGGAGATCTCGAGCCGAATTTCGGTATCATCGATATTGAAGAGGATCGAAATGCCATCGGGAGATATATCGGTCCTTGAGGCATTTGTCCGATAGAGATCGGCGGACCCGCCTCCGGAGGAAAGGAAAAAATCGGACAGATATTTCCGGGAATCGCGGAAATACCCGCCTTCGCCGGTGGCTGCCGCACTGCACGAGAGTTCCAGATATCCGTTTTTTCGGTCGGTAAAGGCGAACCGCCGGCCGGAATCTCCGGGCAACCGTTTTGTCATGAAAAATAGCATATCACGGAAATCCGAAGGCGCAAACCAAAAAAAAGCGACAGGAGAAAACCCTCCCGTCGCCCTTCAGTCTTATTTCAATATAGCCTCTTTCAGGCCGGGCATCGTATAGCCGTACTGGTCTTTCATGTCCCGGAGCGGCTTGTCGAGCGGTATGTCCGCAGGCAAACCAAGCTTTTCGATAACTGCCGCCGCGGTGCCTTCGAGTGCGGCAGCGACCTCGTTTACCGTCATGGTGCCTTCGAGAGCGAAACCGGCAGGAACGACGAGTCCGGACCCCGTCGCAGGAGCGGATGCCGCGACTTTTTCCGCAGGTGCGGGTGCGGCAGTCTCCGTCGCAGGAGCGGATGCGCCTTCGGCCGCCTTGTCGCCGTCTTCGCCTGCATACGGAATGCCCGTGATCCGGGACACGGCAAGACGAACCTCGTCGGCCTCGAAGTCCTCGATTCCGGCAAGGTTACCTGTTTCCTTTATCATGCTTTCGGGCGGTACGGTTTTCATGTCCACTCCGACTTCCCGATACAGCTTTTCAAGCTCGATGCCGAACGAATCGGCGATCATTTGATAGCTGGTTGAACCTTTGATGTCGGCGATCGTCAGGTTTCCTTTCGCAGCCATCGAAGTCAGGGTCGGCGCCGCGAAATGAAGCATGCCGGTCGCCTGGCCGACAACCGCGGCGGCGAGGAAAATGGCAAAGCCGAGCGCGACGACTGCCGTCAATTTCACTTTCTTACCGGCAATCGTCGTCTCGAGGGAATTCGGTTTTGTGGGACAGGCCGTGACGCATTCCATGCACGAAATGCATTCGGGAGAATTGATCGTTCCCGCTTTGGATACATCGATGTTCATCGGGCAGATCTTGTCGCATTTGGAACAGGAAATGCAGGAATCGGCCGACCGCTTTATCCGGAACAGGGGGATCCGGCCGAGAATCGCATTGACGGCGCCGAGGGGACACAGGTATTTGCAAAAAACCCGGTCGTAGAGCATCGAAAGAGACATCACCGCGATAAGTGCGATGAATCCGACCAGGAATTCTCCCAGAAGTTCAGCGAAGCCGGCGGACAAATGTCCGTAAGCGGCAAAGGGTTCGTAGGGACGTATGAACAGGGTGCCGGTTTGCCAGGTGATCCAGATTATTCCGACCAGCATGGGGTATTTGACAAGACGAAGAATACGATCGAGTTTGACCGGTACCGTAAAGCGGCGTCCGAACAGTTTTTTTCCGAGAGTACCGAAAACGGCCTGCAACGCGCCGAAAGCGCAGAACCAGCCGCAAAAAAAACGGGACAGCACTATCGAAAGCACGACAAAACCGCCGAACAGGACAAGGTTGCCCGGTTCGATCTTCTTGATCAATTCGTCGCCCGCGACAAAATTCAGCAGGGTTTCGAGCCCGCCGAACGGATCAAGAGCATCGATCGACGGAATGCCCTGCATTTTCTGATGAAGTACCGACAGAACCGTCATGCCCGCAAGCATTATGCCCAGCGTAATCCGTCGTGCCAGTTGAATCCCCGAAATCTTTTTCGCCATCATGGCCTCCTTGTGATATTACTTACCGAAAGTATACGTTATACCAGCAAGAAATGGGCCAATCAAAACAGGGGAAAATATCGGTCCGGGCAGGATTTTTACCGGATATGTACGGGCAATTATTGCCGTACCCGGGAAATTTTTTCCCGGTCGGCATCGGGTATTACAGGGTATACACAACCCTCCAGGCCTTTTCCGCTCCGGGAGGTACATCGGGTATTTCGTCAAATGTGATGGAATCCATGCTGCTGCACCGCTGTTTTACGCCGTCTGTCACGAGTATTTCCCAGGCTTTCGCCGTATCCTCCCCCAGCTTGCTCGCCGCATTGACCTCGGAACCGAACACGTCCGAGTCGCCTATCCGCAGGATCTTGCCGAAGCCGAGGCCCACGCACAGGAGCACCCGCTCTTCGGGAGCCTTGTCGGTATTGTAGGTTTTGAGTATCCGCTGCATCGCGAGGGCCGCCTGCACGCCTTTCGTGACATTCCGGAAAATGACGAGGAAACTGTCGCCTTCCACTTTAAGGAGGATTCCGTCATGGTCCTCGATGACCGGGATCAAAATACGCTCGGATTCCTGTATCGTCTGCAAAAAATGGATGATGCCGAACTGGGCCACATTGCGCGAAAACCCCGACAGGTCGGTGAACATGACGCACCACTCCTCGCCGAACAGGTCCCATATCCGGGCGTCTATCAGTTTCTTGTCCGCTCCGGCCTTCATCCGCTCCTCGATCAATTTCTCGAGCCGGTCCTCGGACGCGCTGACGAATATCGAACGCTTGTTTCCCATTGTTGTCCCTCCACACAAGCAGTATCACCCGTGAAAGGGAAAACTGTCAAATTCGATATTTGGTCAACTTTTTGTCCGTTCGTCCCGCTTCGCCGCATCCCAATACAGGTCCATCTCGCGGAAATGGGCCTTGTCGAGAGGGAGGCCGGCGCCCTTCATCGCGTTTTCGACGTAGCGGAAGCGGCGGGTGAACTTGGCGTTGGTGCTGGTCAGGGCGACGCCGGGATCGACCTTGAGGTGGCGGGCGATGTTCACGATGGCGAAAAGGACGTCGCCGAACTCGTCCTCGATTTTTCCCCGGTCTCCGTCGACGATGGCTTCGCGAAGCTCGCCGAGTTCCTCGTCGACCTTCGCCCACACCTGGTCGAGACTGTTCCAGTCGAAACCGATCTTCGCGGCCTTTTTCTGCAGCTTGTGCGCGCGTTCGAGGGCGGGCATGCCTTTGGATACCTCGTCGAGTATCGAGTCGGCTTTCCGCCCCTCGACGCCGCGCTTGATGACGTCCCACTGGGCGAGCACCTTCTCGGCCGTGTCGGTGCGGCCTTCGCTTTCGGGGCCGGCGAAGCCCTCGGTCTTGCCGAAGACATGCGGATGACGGCGTACCAGTTTGTCGGAAACACCGTCGAGCGAGTCGGCGACGGTGAATTCACCGGTCTGTTCGTACATATAAGAAAGCATCACCGCATTCAGGAAGACGTCGCCGATTTCCTCGCACACGTGGCCGCTCTCGCCCTCGTTGATCGCCTCGACCGTCTCGTACGCTTCCTCGATGAGGGTCTCGCGAAGGGATACCGGCGTCTGTTCGATGTCCCAGGGACAGCCTCCCGGCGCGCGCAATGTCTTTATGGTCTGGTACAGCCGTTCGAAGGCTTCCTGTGTCTGTGTCGCCATGCTCAAACCTCCACGATCTTTTTCTTGGCCCATTCCTTCAACAGCGGTTCGGGGCCCTTGTCGAGCACCGCGTCCAGAAGCTCGCCGGCGACGGGCCACACGCGGCTCAGGGTGATGCGCTCGTCGGAGGTGAAGTCCGATAGCACGAAGCCCGCAACATCGGGGTGTTCCGGACGGCCGACGCCGAAGCGGAGCCGCCAGAAATCGGCCGTCCCCAGGCATGTTTTCGTCGACCGCAGGCCGTTGTGGCCGCCGAGACCCCCCGACCACTTGAGGCTCACCGTCCCGAGCGGGAGTTCTATCTCGTCATGCACCACGAGCACCTCTTCGGGCTTCAGTTTGAAAAATCCGCAGGCACCGGCGATGCTCTCGCCTGACAGGTTCATGAAGGTTTCGGGTTTGACGAAATGGACAAGTTCGCCCGATGCGCCCGTGCGGTTCGCATACAGTCCCTTGAATTTCTTTTGCCAGGAGAGGGACGAGAGCGAAGGCAGGGCATCGGCAAACTGCCAGGCGACATTATGCCGGTTCTGCGCATACTGCCTGCCGTGATTGCCCAAAAAGGCGACTAAAGCTATCATAATGGAGGCATTGTATATAAATTCCCGCCGGAACCCGGACACCGATTCGGTGGTTTCCGCCGCGGCATACGCGGCGCTCAAACAGGCACAGGGAATCAAGAATTGCCATGCGGCACGGGCCGGAAAACCGACGCCCCAGACCGAATACATATTCACCAGGTTCAAGGTTCCCCTTCCCGAATTCCTTTCGGACCTGGTACCGAAGGTGGCGTACCACTACAACCCCGACATCAGGACCATAGGAGAGGACACTTCGCTGTGGGAAGCGATGGATGTCCTCGAAAAGAGCGAAATCCGGGTGCTTCCGGTCATCAACCGCGAAGGTCATTACCACTCGCTCCTGCACTACAGTTCCTTCGCCCAGAAAGTCCTTAAAATGATCAATCCGCAGCAGAAAACGGTGATACAGACGAGCATCGACCTCTTGTCTTCGGTACTGCACACCCAGGCGCTGGTGGTCTGCAACGAGAAGGAAATCAAGAAGAGCCCGATCATCATCGCGGCGGCGGAATTCAAGACCTTCCAGGAACATCTCGGAGCGCACATACCCGAGAACACCATCGTCATATCGGGGAACCGGCTCGACATCCAGAAGCACGCGATAGATAGCGGGGTACGGGCGCTCATCATCACCAACGGAAACATGATAGACAAGGCGCTGCGGGAGAAGGCCGAAGAAAAGGGCGTATCGGTGCTGATCAGTCCCTATGACACCGCTTCGACCTCCCTCCTCATCATCTATTCGATGCCCGTCTCGTGCATGTCCAACAACGACGTACGGCCGGTCAGCCCGAACGATACAACCCGGAAAGTCGCTCCGCTGCTTTCCACCGCCCCGGGCAAGAGCCTGCCGGTGGTCGACGACGAGCTCCGCGTCATCGGCATCATCTCGGAAAGCGACCTCTACAACGAACCGAACATCGACGTGATCATGGTGGACCACAACGAGCAAACCCAGGCGATCGAGGGAATCGAGCATTTCAGGATACTCGAAATACTGGACCATCACCGTCTCGGCAACCTTGCGACCCGCAATCCGATCACCTTCATCAACAAACCCGTCGGGGCGACCAGCACCATCATCACCAACCAGTACCAGGAAAGCCACATCCCTATCAGGGCCGAAATCGCATCCATACTCCTGTGCGGCATCCTTGCGGACACGCTGGTCCTCCAGTCGGCCACGACGACGGCACAGGATCGCGCGGCCGCGGAATACCTGTCGAACATCACCAACCTCGACATCGACAAGCTGGGAAAGGATCTGCTGACGGCGGCGAGCAACATCACCGGACGGGCCGCGGAGCTCCTCATCCTGCAGGACATGAAGGAATACAACGAAGGCGGACTGACCTTCACCGTCAGCCAGCTCGAGGTCGAGGATCCGCACGAAATTCTCGGACGCAAGGCGGAATTCATCGCCGTGCTCGAAGCCGGCCGGAAAAAGGGCGACCATCTGTTCAGCGCCCTCCTCGTCACCGACATCACCGAGCTTTCGAGCCTTCTCCTTATCGCCGCCGAACGCAACTTCGAACAGACCATAAGCCTTCCGAAACAGGAAGACGCGGTATATCTCATGAGAGACGTGGTCTCGCGAAAGAAACAGCTCATGCCGATACTTTCGGAAATCGTCGAACGGTACCAGGAGCAATAGCAGATGAGCGCCAAGGAAGCAAAAGGAACCAAGGGTCTCGCGATCCTGCACGAGGATCAGTGGCTCATCGTCGTCAACAAGCCGTCCGGGATGCTTTCGATCGGCTTTCCCGGCTCGCGGACGCCTTCGGCGCAGGACCTGCTGACCGACATGAAAAAAAGCAGGGGCAAGCAGCGGATCGCCGTCGTCCACCGCCTGGACCGCGATACCTCTGGAGTGATGATGTTCGCCTGCACCGCCGAGGCCAAGACAGCCATCATGGATGACTGGCAGCGGATCGTCACGGAGCGGACCTACCGCTGCGTCTGCGCCCGCGGGGAAAAAGCCGCCCCGCTCGAGGACGCATTTACCGTCGACGCACCCCTCGCTTACAACATCCACGACGTCGCCTTCGTCCCCAAGCCGGGCGACGCGAAGCACCGGAAGGACGCCGAGAAAGCGGTCACGCGATGCAAGGTGATCGAGCGCGGTTCGATGTACGATCTCGTCGAATGCGAGCTCGAGACCGGACGGAAAAACCAGATACGCGTCCACCTGGCCCACATCGGGCATCCGATCGTCGGCGACGAAGTCTACGGCGTGCAGGATTGGGAATCCGCCGATACCGGGGACAAGCCCGCGGTTCCGAGTCCCATCGGACGTCTCGGCCTCCACGCCCGCGTTCTCGCCTTCATCCACCCATTCACGGGGGCAAAGCTCCGGTTCGAATTGCCCGAACCCGAAAGCTTCGCGAAGATCATCGCGGCCAAGATCCACATACCGAGAAAAAGCCGGGCGACCGCGAAAAACGGCAACACCTATGTCAGGGAAAAACCGGAGTTTGCCGGCAAGCCAGGCGGAAAACCGGGCGCGAAGCCTTTCGGCAGGGAACGTCCGCCGAGAAAAGAAAAAATGGAAGACCTCACTGACCTGAAAGCGCTGCCCGGGAAAAAGCGGCCGGAGCGCGGCCAGACCGGCAGCCGTTTCATTCCGAAAAAATAGACAAGGAACCAATACAGATGAACGACGACGCGGTACGCCTCATAATCACGGGCGGCACATTCGACAAGCATTACGACGAGCTGAAGGGAGAACTGACTTTCAGGAATTCGCACCTGCCGGAAATCATCCGCCAGGCCCGCATCCTCACGCCGGTCGAAATCGAGATCCTGCAGCTGATGGACTCGCTCGAGATGACCGACGAACACCGGCACCTCATCAAGGAAGCCTGCGAGCGGTCGCCCGAAAAGCGAATAGTGATAACCCACGGAACCGACCGCATGGCCGAGACCGCACGATTTCTCGGGCCGCTCGGAATCAACAAGACCATAGTGCTGACCGGTGCGATGATACCGTACCAGGTATTCGGCTCGGATGCCCTGTTCAATCTGGGAACGGCCTTCATGGCCGCCCGCCTGATGTTGAGCGGCGTCTATATCGCGATGAACGGGCGGACGTTTTTGTGGCAGGATGTGCGGAAGGACTACGACCGCGGCGTCTTCCGTCCCAAGGACGAATAGAGGCCGCAGGCCCGGCTAGTCTTTCCAGGGAAAAATGAAACTCTTGAAGCTCCGGTGACCGACCGTTTCCTCGTCGTCGGCGAGCAGTTCGTCCCAGGGCACCGATTTCCGGGCGGTCCTGGGATCGAGATCGGGATTCTTCTCGAGCCAGTCGTATTTGTACAGCCGGAGGCGGAACGCCTCGTTGTGCGCGAGGATGATGCCGGAAATTCCGGGAACCAGCATGACGAACACGAGCGAAAAAAGCAGCAGGACGAACGAATAGACGAACATGAACAGGGAAAATCCGGGATTGTCGAAAAAGATGATGAAGGATTTTTTGAGGCATTTCACGAAGTTCCGGTCGAGCTGGCTCCGGATGGGCAGGAACCATTGGAGGGAGAGGACCGCGACGACGGCCACCCAGAACATCAGGACCGCGAGAGCGAAGCCGAGCGGATTGCCGAGACCGAAATAATACGGCAGGGTCACGGAAAAAACGAAAAAACCGGCGACCACGACGAGCGCGAAAAGCACGCCGTGCTTCCATGTTTCCTGCATCGCCGCGAACAGGTCCCTGAGCGTAAAACTTTTATAGTCGGCGACCCGGGCCATCAGCGACGACACGGCGAGAAGCAGTACTCCCTCGAGGAGGCCGGAGCAGACCAGCGCGAGAATCGAGACTATCAGGAGCCGGGAAGTGATGCCCGCGAGGAAAAACCCGCCGAAACCGATACCCATGATGATCACATTGAGGAGGAGAATCTGCAGGAGATTGTCCCAGCCGTCGAAAAACGCTTTCTTCAAGAAAAATCCAGTCATGGATTTATAGTAGCACAAGCCTTTGTTTTTTACTATATTAACCGTATCTGATTGAGGAGATTGACATGAAAATCCGCACCCTGACCATATCCCTGCTCTTCGTCCTCCTTGCCCTGCTTGCGGTTTCCTGCACGGGAAAAAAACCCGCCCGAACCGCGGCCGAAAGCACTGCCGGATACACCATCGCCGTGTTCGTTCCCGGCACCGTCTCCGGCAGTCCCGTCTACGAAATGCTCGTCTCCGGCGTCACGAAAGCCGTCAACGAAGCTTCTGCAGGAGGACAAAAGGCGACTGTCGAAGTAGTCGAGGCAGGAACGAAGCAGGCCGACTGGGGAACCAAAATGACGGCCCTCGCCGCGGAAAAAAAATACAGTCTGATCGTCTCTTCGAATCCGGCAATGCCCGAAATCATAGCACCCATATCGGAACAGTTCCCCGAACAGGAATTTCTCGTCTTCGACTCATACTTCGCCGGGAATCCAAGAATCACGACGTTCGCGTACAACCAGCGCGAGCAGGCTTTCATCTCCGGTTACATGGCGGCCCTCGTCAGTTCGAGTTCCATGCAATATGCGAACCCGAAAAAGAAAATCGGGCTCATCGCAGGACAGGAATATCCGGCGATGCTCGATATAATCCTTCCGGGATATCTCGAGGGTGCCCGCGCTTTCGACCCTGCCTTCGAAGCGGATTTCCGCATCGTCGGCAACTGGTATGACGCGGCGAAAGGCGCCGAACTTGCCCGTGCGATGAAGAACGACGGAGTCGACGTCATCATGCCGATTTCGGGCGGAGCCAATCAGGGAGTCATCTCCGCCGCGCAGGAAGCGGGATTCTACGTCGCATGGTTCGACGACAACGGGTACGCGAAGGCGCCCGGCTACGTCGTCTCGAGCGCCGTCATGGCGCAGGAACGGCTCGCGTACGAACAGACCAAAGCATACCTCTCCGGCGCTCTCGTACGGGGGGCGGCCGGTTCGGTCGGTCTCGCGGGCAAATACATCGACTTTGTCGCCGATGATCCCCTGTTCGTCCAGACCGTTCCGCAGGATCTCCGGGACGCTCAGGCCGCGCTGATGCAAAAACTCTACAGCGGAGAGATCGCCTTACCCGTTAAATGAAGCGCGCGGAGCTGAAGGACATACATAAAATATACGAAACCTCCCCGGACGGCTCGGGCACGACGGAACGATTCACCGCGCTCGATGGGGTTACGCTCGCGTTCCTCCCGGGCGAAATTCATACGATTCTGGGAGAAAACGGGGCGGGCAAATCCACGCTCGTACATATACTTTCGGGGCTGCACGCGCCTACGCAGGGCTGTGTCCGTATAGGCGACCAGGAATTCTGCTTCCGCTCGCCGTCCGAGGCGCTTTCCGCGGGGATCGCGATGGTACACCAGCGGCCCCTGCTCTGCGACGAAATTTCCGTTCTCGAAAACATACTCCTGGGCGGCAGTGGACTGTTCCTGCACCGGGCCGCATGCGGAAAAAAAGTCGCGGACCTTTTGGCCCGATGGGAAAGCACGCTGGACCTGTCGGCCCCCGCACGCAGCCTCAATCCGGCAGGAAGACTGTACGCCGCCCTTTTCGGAGCCCTGTATCGCGAACCCGATTTTCTCATACTGGACGAACCGACTGCGGTACTCTCCCCCGACGAGCGGGAGCTTTTTTTCCGTTCCCTGCAAACCGCCCGCGCCCGTGGACTCGGCATCATCCTCATCACGCACAAACTCGAGGAGGCGGCACGCTGGTCCGACCGGGTTTCCATCCTCCGGCAGGGCAAACTCGTCTATACGGCATCGGTGCGCATGCCGCCCGATTCAATGCCGGTAACCGAAGAACTGCTTGAAAATCTTCTCGATCCCGACCATGCGAAAATCGGTCGCAAGCATACCGTGACGGACAGTGAAGCCCATCCCGGGACCGAAGACGACAAAAAGGCCGACCGCCACGCATTCACCGCAACCGGCATCACGGCGGAACCCGGGAACCGCAATCCGGTGCGCGACATCACCTTTTCCGCCCGGGCAGGCAAAATCACCGGAATCATCGGCCTTCCGGGAAGCGGTATCGAAACACTCGAAGACGTGCTGTCAGGCATGATCAGGGCGACAAAAGGAACGCTCGCCCTCGGCCCCGTCATCCTCTCCATGGAGGAAATCACGCCGGCCCTGCTTCGCCGTCAAGGAGCGGCGATAGTCCCCTCGGACCGTTCCTTCCGGGCCTCCCATCCGGATCTGACCATTCTCGAAATGCTCGTTCCGTATCGCCGGAACGGTTTTTTCACGGACCGGCCGGCGGACCTCGCCTTCGCGCGACGGATACTCGAGGCGGAACAGATAGAGGCGGCGCCCGACCGGCTCGTAAAAACCCTTTCGGGAGGTCAGCTCCAGCGATTGATTCTCGCACGCGAGCTTTCAACCCGGCCGCAATTTTTGATCCTCGCCGAACCCGAATGGGGCCTCGACATCCGGAGCACCGAGCTCCTCAGGCAGCGGCTATCCGCGGCGGCGGAATCGGGAATGACCATCCTTGTGCTCACCGACAACGCCGATTCCATCCATGAACGGGATTTTTACGACGATACCCGTATCCTCAAGGACGGGAGCCTCTCATGAGGCGCTTTCTGCCGGCCATCGTCGCCCTCGGCGCGGGCCTCGTCATCATAACCGTTCTCATAGCCCTGTCGAGCGACTCGCCGGCCGTTCCGCTCGCCGTCTTCTTCTTCAAACCCTTCTCCTCCTGGTTCTATTTCGGGAACATGCTCAATATGGCCGGCCTGATGATCTTCGCCGCAACCGGTTCCGCCTTCGCGCTCAAGTCCGGATCCTTCAATCTCGGCGGAGAGGCACAGATATACGCGCCTGCCCTCGTCGTTGCGGTCATGCTGTCCGGGTCGCCGCCCGTTACCGCGGTCGAAACCGCCGGCCGTGTCGCCCTGGCCCTCGCGGCTGCCGTCGGGACCGGAGCACTCCTCGGTTTCGTTCCGGGAGCTCTCAAGGCCCGCTTTCGCATCAGCGAGCTCCTGACCTCGTTTCTCCTTTCGGCGGCCTTGCTTCCCGTCATCGATTTTCTCGTTTCCGGCCCGCTCCGCGACCAGAGCAAGAACCTGCTCGCCACCAAGGCGATCCATGCCGCGTACCGGCTCGCACCCTTTCTGAAACCCTCAAGCCTCAACATTTCTTTCCCCGTCGCCGTCATTCTCGCTATATCGGCCGGCCTGTTCCTGCGGAATACCACAACAGGCTACCGGCTCCGGGTAACCGGCACCGCGGGCGGATTCGCCCGCTTTGCGGGATTCCCCGTCGATTCGGTACCGATAGTCGGCATGACCGTTTCGGGAATCTTCCATGCGCTTGCGGGGTTTTTCTCGATAACCGGCACCTGGTTCATGTGCCACAACGGCTTTTCGTCGGGAATGGGCTGGAGCGCCCTCGCCATCGCCCTCATCGCGAGGCACAACCTTTTTGCCGTCGTTCCCGCGGCCATTCTGTACGCCTGGCTGCAGACCGCTTCCGAGGCCGCCGTCCTGACCACCCGTTTCAGTTTCGATTCGACCGCACTGGTTCAGGCCGTCATATTCCTGTGCATATCGGCGCAGGTCTTTCCTCTCCCCGGTTTGAAGGAGAAACGCCCATGAACGCCCTGCCTGAGATCCTGACCATGGCGGCTCCCCTTCTCTTCGCGACGCTCGGGGCGCTCACGACCGAATATACCGGCGTTCTCGCGGTCTTCATGGACGGGGCGATCACCTTCGCCGGATTCATCTGTATCGCGGTCACCGGAGAAACAGGCAATCCCTGGCTCGGTTTCGCCGCTTCCGCGTCCTGCACGGTAGCCCTGCTCTATTCCGTCGCGAAAATCACCGAATTCACCCGGGCGAACCCCTTTTTGACCGGGCTTTCCGTCAATCTGCTCGCCGCCGGAGTCACCTCGTGGATGTCCGCAGCCTGGTACGGCACCCGCGGGGTCGTAGCCCTTTCGACACTGGGAACTGCGGTGGAATTTCATCGCGAACTCGCTTTCCCCGCGGCCATAGTCTCGGCCTTCCTTTTCGCGGCCTTCATCCGCTACACCCGTGCGGGTCTGAACCTTAAAATAACGGGGTCCTCGGCAGCAGTCCTTACGGCCCGGGGTGTGTCCCCTGCACGGTACCGCACCGCTTCCTGGTGCATTGCCGCCTTCTGCGCGGCCTGTGCGGGTTCCCTGCTCACGCTCGACCTCGGCGCCTACGTGCCGAATGTCAGCGCCGGTCGCGGTTGGACAGCCCTTGCGGCGGTGTACCTCGGGTACAAAAACCCGCTCCTCGTCATAGGAGCCGTCATCCTGTTTTCGGCCGCCGAATACTCGACAAATGTCATACAGGGCCTCGGGAACATCCCCTCGACCATGATCCTCGGCCTTCCCTACGCTCTTTCCCTGCTTGTATTCGTGTTGATTCCGCAAAAAAAAGCGCAATAACAGGATATTTGGCTTTTGCCTGCTATACTGAAGGGTACGAGAGGAACTTATGGGTTACGACAATTCCTTGTATCTTTCACGTCTTTTCAATCCCGCCAACCGCGATTCGGTGCTCGAAGAATGTTTTTCGATCGCCGCATCGCGATTGACGCCGCAGGAAGAAAAAAACCTCAGACGATACTGGAAACTGACCGTTAACCTCTATTCGGGTAATTTTCCCGGCTATTCCGCCTGCAACACCGAATATCACGATTTCAACCATACCTGCGATGTTTTCGGGGCGACAATGCGACTGTGCGACGGTGCCCTTTCCCGAAAGATCGCCCTCTCCCCGGAATTGATAATGGATGTATGTCTCGCCGCCATGCTCCACGACGCCGGTTATATACAGGAAAGGGGCGATACCGCGGGGACCGGGGCAAAATACACGAAAACACACGTCGCGCGAAGTATCGCGTTCACCCTGAAAAACAGGGAAGCCTTCGATCTCGACCTCGCGAGGGCCGAACGCATAGGACGGATCATCAAGGGAACGGAGCTCGGTACGCCGTTCGAGAGCATTCCCTTCACGGACCAACTGGAAAAATTCGCCGCGCAACTCCTCGCTTCGGCCGACTTGTTGGGCCAGATGGCGGACCGCACCTATCTCGAAAAACTGTTGTTTCTGTATTATGAATTTACCGAAGCGGGATTCCCGGGATATTCGAGCGAATTCGACATGCTCAAGAAAACCCTCGGATTTTACGAAATGACCAAGGAACGGTTGTTCAAGACGCTGGGAAACGCGTCCGAAATGGCCCTGCACCACTTTTCCTCGCGGTACGGCGTGAAGAAAAACCTGTACCTGGAATCGATCGAGCGGCAGATAGAGTACCTCCGCTCGATAATGGACGACAGCTCGGTCAATTTCCGGAAAAAACTCAAGCGTATCGACCTCGAGGAAGTAACCAAAACCCACCAAAAAGGAACGGCAGCCCCGACTTCCCGCGCTGCCATCTAGCTATTTCCGGAGCGACCTGATCGTCTCCACGACTACCGCATGATCCTCGACGCCCGCAAGCCCCGACACGATGAAGCTGCCGACACGACCCTTGCCCCGGACCACGATCGGGAAGCAACCCCCTTCCGCGCGGTACTCCTGATCGCTCAAGCCGGATTCGACCGCAAAGGTGGTCCCCCGGCTCTTGCACTCGAGACCGACATACAGCGAACTGTGACCGAATTTCTTCGCTACATTTTTTTTGACCGTCACCCAAAAGAGGTTATGGGCGTTCGTCCCGTCCATGAAATGGGTAAACAGGGGCCAGTCGTCGAATTCGATATGCACCGCCACCGGCTTCGGAAAATTTTCCTTCGCGATGCGGCACGCTTCTAGTCCGAGGGCCAATGCGTCCGCCGCGGTAAACGAGTCGAACTGCAGTTCCGCTTCCTGC
>JFJP01038127.1_pt1 | contig 19472 bp, 13 predicted proteins | sample 431651 | NCBI WGS metagenome assembly JFJP01 (sample SAMN02602958, study PRJNA72255) | Microbial mat metagenome, whole genome shotgun sequencing project. | biome: fresh water; feature: sink hole; material: water; isolation source: purple microbial (photo- and chemosynthetic) mats found in...
AGGACTTTAATATGAATAACCTCCGGTAAAACCGGAGGCAAACTAAACGAGAAATTTGGAACCCCGAAGTGGGTTCAATTTAAATTTAAACCGTTTCTTAATCAAATAGCTTTTTCTCCTTCGATCCTTTAAACAAGTTTCTATCTAGTGTAATTTGCAGTCCTCCTGAGAAGAAAAACCAATCATATTCATATGGAATCTTGGTATGCCCCACAGGAGTTGTAATACCAGCCTGTATTATAAAACGGATATTTTTGGGACCAATTTTAGCAATTAATGCCGGTTCAAAAAACAAATTATAGTTTCTCGAAACGGATGCATTCTGGATACTATCGCTTACATCCATCGAAATCATGGAAAAACGGGGTACTAAGCTTCCCTCAAAATATTCATTTACAAAGCCTACGGCTGGTTGAAAAAATATTTTCCTGAAACGGGCATTTGCATATGCATTAAAAATACTATAATCCGAATAGCTCTCTACCCTACCCAACCCATAGCCGGTAATAAATTCAAACCTGCCATTTTTATCAAACGTGGTATAGTAGCCAATTCCACCTTCAATAATCCGATGGCGATGAAAACTTTCGGAAGAATCAGCATGGTTATTCTGAAAACTTCCATTGGCAACTAGTGCAATGTGATCGGTAACCGCTAACGCTATTTGAGGGTCAAAACCACTTGACCCGAGGTTTAAGTTCACTTTTGCGATATCTCCTTCACTAAACATAGGCGAATTTAACGATGTGGGAATATACGCCGGTGCACAGGAATATTCCAGCAGAAGTACCAAAAACGATATAATAAAAATTGACCTGAATCGCACTATCAACCTAATTTTATTGAGACAGATATTTTTTGATATACTACTGGTTTTCAGTATTGAAACTTTTTGTACTTCCATGTTGTTTAGTTTTCACGTGAGGTTAGCATTGTCAAATATAATTATTACACTGAAATATTATGAAAATAACCTATACTTTAGAAAATAATCTTGATCCAAACGAATTCCTTGAAGTATTGATTAGCTCTGGTTTAGGGGAAAGAAGGCCAATTCAAAATTTTGCTCGAATTTCGGCTATGGTCAAAAATTCGAATTTAATAATTACTGCCCGTAAAGAGCTTAAAATGATTGGGGTGGCACGATCGATTACCGATTTTGCATATGCCACCTATCTTTCCGATCTGGCAATTTCGAAGGATTACCAAAAACAGGGGATTGGCAAAGAACTGATTCGTCTTACCAAAATTGCATCAAAACAAGCGAAGTTAATTTTACTATCCGCCCCTGCTGCTGTAGAGTTTTACCCGAGAATTGGTATGACTCAACATCCTCATTGCTTTTACCTGGATGATGTAGCAGATATTATTTAAACAATTTTAAAGAATCACTACTGTCCGGTTAATTTTTTTAAGGAATAACTGAATAGATTTCTCACTTCGTTCGAAATGACAATGAGCCATTTAGGTCTTAGGTGTGGGGTTGGTTTGCGGCGAAGCCGCAAACCAACCCCACACCACTCCCAAGCACGCGAATGCCTTGTCATCCTGAGCGGAGCGAAGGATCTAATTATTTTCTCGCGACAATAGTGTTTAGAAATTTAGAAACTGTTTAAATTTAACACAAAGAATTAAATTATGAATATTAAGAAAGATTAGAGAAGACATATAACAAAGAGCGACTAATCAATGTTATTTTTTGAGAAGGCACTGAGATCACGGAGGGGAAATCGCCAGCGATTTCTAAAACTCTGTGCCCTTCATACCTTCTCAATACCATAAATTATTTTAATAGCATTAATTTTCAAGGAATAGAATTTATTTTGAGATTAATACATGTTTCTCTGTGTTAAAAAATCATTTTGCTCCATTTTTAATCAGTCTCATAGTTTTCAAATTTCGTTTCTCTTTATTGTTAATTTTGCCTTCCTTGTAAATTTATGTTATGCGAGTAAGCCGATTATTTATTGTGATTATTTTCCTGGGAATAACTGGTAATATTACTGCCCAGAAGTCTGTCCGAGCCGTTATGGTTGATCAGGCTCCCAAAATTGATGGTTTGGTTAATGAAGAAATATGGACCAAGGCATCGCTGATAAATGAATTATATCAGCGCGAACCCAATCCGGGGTTGGCCGTATCGCAAAAAACCGAAGTTTTTATTTGTTATGATAAAACGACCTTATACATTGGAATGCATTGCTACGATAACCCCGAAAATATCACTGCCAAAGAAATGGCCCGTGATGTGAGCTTGGGAGAAGACGACAGGGTACAGGTAATTTTCGATACATTTTTCGACAAACGGAACGGTTACTGGTTTCAGATTGGTCCCCGAGGGTCAATTGGCGATGCGCTGATTAGCCAAAATGGCGCTAATATGAATAAGGATTGGGATGGTCTTTGGACAGGAAAAGCAAAGATTCACGACAAAGGTTGGGATGCTGAAATAGCTGTACCATTTAAAACATTATCGTTCAAAAAAGGGCAAACCACCTGGGGATTTAAAATAATTCGCCACATACGGCGAAACCTGGAATCGTCGTATTGGCCCGAAGCCAATTTAGATTCATACAAGTTTCAAATTTCGGATGCGGGATTATTAGAAGGCCTGGAGGATATTTCACAAGGAATTGGCCTGGATGTGAGTCCCTATGTTTTAGGCAAATGGAAAACTTCAAAAACTGCTTCCGGAAGATCGAATAAGCTAAAGGCTGATGGAGGTTTGGATGTATTCTACCAGGTAACCCCACAAATAAAAGCGGCTTTAACGGTTAACACTGATTTTGCCCAAACGGAAGTCGATAGCCGTCAAATAAACTTAACACGATTTAATCTTTTCTTTCCCGAAAAGCGTGATTTTTTTCTCGAAGGAGCCAATTACTTTAATTTTGGTTCAGATGCAAACACCGAGAATCCCTATTCGCAGCGCCTTATTCCCTTTTTCTCGCGTCGCGTTGGGTTGGATAAAAATGGTAATCCTGTTCCGATAGTTTGGGGTGGGCGCATCACCGGTCAGGCCGGAAAGTGGAACATTGGCCTGCAACATATTGCCGACGACCGCGATACCACCATCGCTAATTTCTCCATTGCCCGTATTTCGCACAATATTGGAAAACAATCGTCTGTAGGCATCATTGGCACACTGGGAAATGCTACCAGCGCTTCTCAAAATGCCGTGGTGGGTGCCGACATTCATCTAGCCACCTCTACTTTTCGTAAAAATAAAAACATCGACTTAACACTTTTTGCATTAAAATCGGCTACTGAGCACCTTTCCGGAAAAGATTTTGCCTATGGAGGCTCCGTTTATTACCCCAACGATTTCTTTAATTTCCTGGGGGGATTTCACGAAATAGGTAAAAATTTTATAGCCGGTGCTGGTTTTGTTCCCCGGTCGGGAATTCGCGAAAGCTACCTGAATGCTGGAATTGGTCCTCGGCCCAATAAATGGGGGATCATGCAAATCCAGGTATTAGGAGGTATTGATTATATAACCGATGCAGCCAATAAAATGCTGACCCGGCAAATCGACTTCACCCCTCTTCAAATCCGGTTTCGTTCCGGCGAATTGTTCCGGTATACCACCACTATGCAATACGATTTTCTCGAAAGTCCGTTTTCTATTTATTCTACCTACCAAATTCCAATAGGGAAATATAGATTCTCGAAAAATACTTTGTCACTCGAATCGGCTATGCGTCGCAACTTCTGGATTACCTCCAAATATGCTTTCGGCTCCTTTTACGATGGACACAGACGCGACCTAAACCTGGCTGTAGGATATAAAATTATGGTGCCTCTTTTCTTGGGCTTCGAATATCAGCAAAACAAGGTAGATCTTGAAAGTGGAAGCTTTACCGCCGAAATTTTCCGCAGCAATATAAATATCCTGTTCTCTCCCTCTATTACGCTATACAACTTTTTTCAGTACGACAATTTCTCCAAAAGTATGGGATGGCAATCGCGTTTTCAGTGGATTATAAAACCCGAACATGAAATTATGCTGGTTTGGAATTCGATCGCTACAAATCCGCTGGAACGGTTTGTAATTAGTGATGGAACGTTGAACGCCAAAATGAAATATGTATTGCGGTTTTGAAAAGTCGGGAAATAGAAATAGAGTTGGAAAAAACTACAGCATTATTGTTTCACCGGTATATCTCCTCCATTTTTTACCTTTAAAAATCGCTCCTTTATATTTTTCAGGATTTTCTAAGGCACTGCTGCATTCTTCGCTGCAACAACCCGAGTATTTACGTTGGCATTCAGGGCACTGAATAAACAGCATGTGGCATAAATCGTTTGCACAGTTTACATGGGTATCGCACACAGAATTGCATTGGTGACAATGCGCAATAACATCTTCGGTAATACGCTCTCCCATTCGGTTGTCAAAAACAAAGTTTTTACCAATAAACTTTGATGCGAGGTTTTGAGTTTTTATTTGTTGTGTATATTCAATAATTCCACCGTATAATTGGTTAACGTCTTCGAAACCATGGTGTTTTAAATAGGCACTTGCTTTTTCGCACCGAACGCCTCCCGTACAATAGAGTAATATTTTCTTTCCTTTTTCATTTTGTAGCAAGTTGGTAACTTGTTCTATTTCTTCGCGAAAAGTAACTGCATCCGGACAAATAGCTCCTTTAAACCTTCCCACTTCGCTCTCGTAATTATTGCGCATATCGACAACCACCGTTTCGGGATGATCCAAAAGCGTATGAAACTCCAGCGCCGAAAGATGATTGCCAACATTAGTGGTATCGAACGAATGTTCGGGTAACCCGTCGGCAACAATTTTAGCCCGCACTTTAATAATCAGTTTGTAAAACGAGTTACCATCGTCTTCTACTGCATATTTAATAGGCATTTGGCTTAATTCAGGAATAGATTCCAGTAAAGTAAGAAATTGGTTTAGGTTATGCTTTGGCACACTCATTTGGGCATTAATCCCTTCGCTTGCAACATAGATTCTTCCAAGACAATTTAGATCGTTAAAATCCCGGTATAGGGTATGACGAAAATCGGTAGGCTCCGTTATGTTAACATATCTGTAAAAGCTTAATGTAGTGCGCTCAAATTCTTCATTTTGAAGACGCTGAATAAGATCTTCTTTGTTTAATTTATTATAAAGCATTGCAAGGTTTTCACCTATAAACAGCAATGAGTTATAATTGTTGAAATACTGAAGATAGTATAGTTTTAAATTTTAGAAACACCTTAATTTTTCAGCTTCAATAGCTGCAAAGCATTCAAAATAATTAAAAATAAGGTGCTAATAATCAATTATAAAATGATCTGATAGCACTTTATGGCATCTCTAATAACTCATTTTAAACACATTTCGACTCCGCTCAATGTGACATAACGTGGTCATAATGACCTGAATCGAAGTGTGATTCCTTTAAAAAGTAATCAAAAATTCGAGTTTTTAGAGATGCACTTTATTTTTATGCGTTCAATATTTATAAATTATTTTATTTCCTGAATTTCTTCTTCTTCCTTTTCTTGTTCTTTAGGTTTTTCTTCAACAGGAGGTTTATCTTTAACAACTGGTGGAGTAACCTGCTTATTTGCCGGCTGATTGGCATTTTTATCAGGAGCCTTCTCCGTCGGAGCTTTATTATCTACCTTAGGTGGAGTTACCTCTTCTTTATTGGGCTGATCCGCTTCTTTTTCCGGAATCTCTTCTTCAGGTGTTGAAACAGGAGGCGCGGTTGGAAAATTATCTTCCGGCATATTCAGTTTTTTCAATCGATTCTGATACTGCCGTTTAAAGTTAATCCATTTTGCATCGGAAGCAACCATATAAATGTATGGCGTTTGCCCACTGGTAACATCCATTTGACGGACTTTATTCGGCAATTTCTTGATTATATCAATAAATGTGAGCGATGAAGATAACATTTGCATTACACCGCGAGTATAGCCAAAGTAGAACCAGTTTTTATCGTCTAACTTCAAATATACATCCATTATATCTCCCGTACGCTTTTTGAAAATTTCAACATATGCTTCTACCTGCCTGTTAATCTGAACGGTTCCTATACTGCCGATCCCAACTTTACCAAGATAATAATACGAATTCGATTCATCGTCCCAGGTAAGCTTCATTTGGGTAAAAGAGATTGTATGGGTTAGTTCAGGCGGATATACCTTTACAAAACCATAAAGCTTTATTTCTTCATGATATGCTTTACTTTGCTGCTCTCCTAATATTTCGTTCATACCACGAACATAGGTTTTAGTACCAAAACTCGTACCTGCTAGATCTGGGAAACTATCAATTCTATTAGCAATTAGGTTAAGGGCAATGGGATCGATCATAAAATCCATTCCCAACATTAAATCAAGTTTAGTAATATTGGGTATAATATTGTGAGTTACATTACCAACCGCAGTCAGCTTTAATTGACCAAGGTCAACTCCAAGATTCAGTTTGCCTTCACCATATTCAACACACTCTTCGCGGTGCAGACTAAGGAAGTTACCCGGACTGTTATGGTCAAGAAGTTTTTCATTTTGAGCAATGTTATAGGTACTCGAATCTTTGTCATAAATTAAATATCCATCCGCAGTCGAAATCATAATATCAGCGTAATTTCGCTTTTTAGTCAGGAATGCAGGATAAATATGAATCGAATCATTCGCAATTAACACACCCGCATATATTTTATTACGGTTAATGTTTATTGGATCATAGGAAATAGGAATCATTACGCGTTGAGGATCAATAACGCTTTCGAAAGCGAGCCATTGTGGCTGAATTTTTCCGCAATCCACTTTAATATGGGTTGCACCATCAAAATTCAGGAATTTTTCGTTCGCACTTAACAACGCTTTTCCCTGGAAGTCAAAATAGGGGCTAAGTGTAAATTTATCTGTTTCCAATACCTCTGCTTTTGCAACAGTTTGCAAAGCCGAATCAACTTTTATTTCCTTAAAATGAAGGTTTTGAACTCTTTCTGTTTCATCAATAAAATCATAATCGCCTTCACCTGCGTACTTATTTCGGCCGTATACATTTACTGCCGCCAGCTTGAATTTATGATATTTTGTTTGGTAATTCGTTACTACAGTAGCCTTGTAAAGAGTACGCATAATACCGCCTTCTTCCACCGTTACTTTTCCATCCGAAGTATAAATTATGGCATCGGCAACGCGCATTAGTTTCACCTCGCTTGCATTGATAACGTTTTTTTCGTAGTCGTATACAGCCACCGGAGAAACAAAACTTAAAGAATCCTGATTTTTATTAACAGAAATATATCTCGGTCCTTCCGGCTCTTCTTCAAATTTGTATGGAAACTTCGAGGCCAAGCTGGTTGTTTGTTCCACATGCTTTTTCTGTGCTGTCATCTCAAGCTTTTTGGCTCCCATGTCCCAGTTAAAATGATCGAGGTAGCTTACATACTTGTTTTCAGGGAATTCTACTAATGTATAATCTTCATTTGAGGTAAACTCTCCCTTTTGGGATGAAAAGTCGACATGAGAATTTACATTTCGGGCCAATACTGTAAAGCTTTCGCTCTTAAGTGAGCGCAAATTGAAGCTGGCTGTATCAGCATCAAAAGCATTCGATTTATATTTAAATTCGTTCGACACTAAAGTGGCCGTGGTAAGGTCCATGGTTCCCATTCCGGATAAACCGACAGGCTTTAATTTCAAATTACCCAGTAAACGGGTTTTGTCATTAAACATTTGAAAAGGATCCTTTTTTTGCATGATATTCATTTCATCTTTGCCAGGTACCCAATGAATTTTATTATCGTTGGAAGCTACCTGAGGGAATTCAGGCTCAGCTTTTTGTTGATCCATCTTGAACGACTGCGCAAATGTGTTCATTGAATCCGGATAGAAAACATAATCTTCGGCTTGAATAGTAGAAGTCAGATGGTTGAGTTTACCTTTAGCATGTAATCCATCGTTGCTTAACTGAATATCGGCAAACAACGTTCCCTTACCGCCATAAACAGGCATTCCATCCTTCGAAGAATTGATTTTGAACCCAAGGGAATAATCGGGTTGAAGATATAATTCCTGTTCAAGGGGGGGAAGAATCCCCGCAGATGTGAATGTTCCTTTGAACACCATCCCTTCTTTCTTAAAGTTATCCAAACTATCGAGCACAAAGGGTTTCAACTCAAAGAAAAAATTTTCTCTGGGATAAACTCCGTTCTGAATATTTGGCGAATTATAATAAACATATGAATTTTCGCGACTGGTAAATAAGGGGTATGTCGGGTTACTATATCGTCCCGATTTATTATCTGCTTTATCAATTACCAGATCGCCGGTAATATGCTCAATTACATTTTGAACATTTCGGGTAAGGGGTCGGCCAAAATTATCCAATTCTCCCGAATATAGCTTGATTTGGACAGAATCGACATTTTGAAGGTTGATTTTAAACTCATCGTACGAAAAGAAAAAATTACTGCCTAAGAAAGTGAATAATCCGGCATCGATGCGTCCATCAAACTGAAAACTCCTGTTTCTTTTTAAAACAATTTTCTCAGCGGTTGGATATATTACTACGTTTTGCGAATCGGACAAAAAGATGCGGGGAATTCCATTCATCGTAATATCGTAGTTTTCCATGTTTAACGTAGCGTTTTGTGTTGGAGCCTGCGTAGATGAATTTAAATCCACAACATCAAAATCTATTTTTCCAGTGCTGGAATCGAGGAAGTCGTATAAACGTTTTTTAAGCCTAACCTCATCTGTTTGAATATTATAAAATATAAATCCTTCCTGAGCAGCTTGCATAAGTATTTGCCTGATTTCACTAATATTTTTATTCCGATAATGGGCAAAACCCATGGCATTAAATTTATCGGTACCAAGGCTCCGGCTATATTTCCGCAATGCAACAAGAGGGTGAATATCGTCCATCCCCTGCATAGCCTCAAACTGAGCCTGGTTATAAAAATTTTGGGATTGAAACCGGGCCCTTCCTATTGTTGATGCGCGAGCCATGGTAAGATTAATGAGCGGTTGATCAATTTTCCATGAGAACATTTCAAAATCCATATCTAACTTATGATAGGTGTTTGAATACATACTTCTGGAAGAATAATCGCCTGTTCTTAAAAGGTTAATTTCTTTCTGATTTACATAATAAACAAAAGTTACATCAGCGTGAAATATCGAATCGGTTTCCAACCGAATATTTGCCTGTGTATTAATTCCATTCACCCTGTCGGGCCTAAACACAAAAAACTTCGATTTAACGGTCATCAATATTTTCCCATTATTTACAATTTTGATAATGGCATCTTCAGTTTCAGAGCCCGAACCAACTATTTTTGCCCCCCGCATGGAAAAACCGCCGTCATAATCAACACCCTCGTAAAGCTTGTTTATAATAAACCGCTTGTTGTAGGAGTCAAATTTCGGATAATCGGCTGCTTCGGGGGTGGTTATCGGAACTACTTCGTTATGAAGTTTCCCAAAAATTGGCTGGTTAAAATATTGCTTATGAGTAAAAGAAACACTATCGGCATCAAACTCCGATTTTTTCAATTCAATTCTATAATTGTTCAAAACAGCATGTACCTGATCAGCAGTATATCCTGCCCTTTCCCAAGTGACTTTACCGGTTTTCCCTTTCCATATATTATCAATGGGATTTACCATCCCTTCTGTATCAAAAATTACAATGCTATCGCGACGAGAGAAACAGGTTAAATTGCCTTTTCCAAACTTCACCCAAATACCGGCATTATCAACCTGAAAAGAAATATCTGAATCGGAATATTTCCAAACTATAGTGCTGGTTTCAAATATATTAGAATTAGCTGCTAACTGGGTTGTGAACTTCATATAATTTAAAAACGCCGTAAGACTGGCTTTTGGTGTTTTTAGAATTTGATTCACTCCAGCTATCCAATCTTTATAATTTTGAGAGATTTTTTCGCTCTTTTTAACTGCCATTAGCGAAATCATAAGCGATTTGAAATGTGGATTTCCTCTGGCTTTTTTTCCAAGTAACAAGTTCGATATCTTAATTATCTCTAATTTCTCTTCATCGCTTAAAAAACCTGCTTTCCAGGAATTTGCAAACTCATCTAAAATCAAATCATCTTCGTCCGAAATATTAGTACCATAAACAGTAAATACTTCATTGGGGTACTTTTCCAATTCTTCAGAAAAAGTAAATTTTTGAGGTTGCGCCCACAAGGCTTGTTGAAAGGATACCAATACTATTAATACGCTCAGATACTTCATAATTCGATTGCTAAAAAGATCCTTATTTGCAAAAACGAAAAATCAACCGCAGTTAAATCGATATAAACCTAAAACGAATTAAAAGCATAATAAAGTTAATAAATTCCATATTAAACTTTGGTAAAGCGGGCAGCAACCCAGGAATTTTTTTCAATATAATTCTTAAAAACAAGTCCGTTTTGTTCAGCGCTGAGTCTTACAACTTCAAGGTCGGTATGGTAAATGCCACTAATAATTAGCTGTCCCTCAGCTTTTAATGATAATGCATAATTTGGCATATCATTAATAAGAATGTTTCTGTTAATGTTGGCTAAAACGATATCAAATTGAATGTGTGGCAATAACTCTGCACCGCCATTCAAAAGCATATAATCGAGAATTTCATTCTGAGCAAAATTTTCTTTAGCATTATCAACCGCCCATTCATCAATGTCGATTGCCGTGATGGAGGAAGCTCCTAATTTATGTGCCAAAATTGCCAAAACCCCAGTTCCACAGCCCATATCTAAAACAGATTTCCCGGTAAAAGTAAGCCCGAGCATAGTTTTAATCATTAATGCGGTGGTTGAATGATGTCCCGTTCCAAAGGACATTTTAGGGTCAATTAGTATTTCGTAAGGAAAGGGGGGTAAATTCTGGTGGAATGAAGCTTTAATTAATACGGTATTATAAATAATAACAGGATTGAAATTTTTCTCCCATTCGGTATTCCAATTTTCCTGTTCAATAGTAGAAATGTCCCAGGTTATTTTTCCAAATTCGTTGGGAATTTCCTGAATAAGCTCATTTAATAACTGCTTATTAAATTTAACTTCGGGTATATACGCTTTTAGGGTAGCACCTTCATCATCGAATGTTTCGAAACCAATATCACCCAAACCAGTAATTAAATAGGCAGAAAGCAGCTCTTCCTTAGTTGACTGAAGCGAACAATTTAGTTCTATATAATTCATTGGTTGGAGTAGGTATTAGATATAGTACAATATTTTGAAATGATAAACGGCTTAGCTCAAACAATTCGAGGAGTTTTTACAAATTCAATAACCCTATTATCAAAATATTATTGTTTTATGCTATCTCGTCTCTTACAAATTGCAGAAGACGAGATTAGCAAAAATTAGTTTTAATCCCTTTAAGGAATAATTTTAAAGGAAATCCTTAGAAACCGGTAATGATTCCAAGAAATTCGCCGGCAACTAAAGCGGCGCCTCCAATAAGTCCACCATCAACATCCGGATTAGCAAAAAGTTCCTTTGCATTGGAAGCTTTACAGCTACCACCATAAAGAATAGAAGTTTCTTCGGCAACTGCTTTGCCATATTTGGCAGCAACTGTATCTCTGATGAATTTGTGAATTTCTTGTGCCTGGTCAGAAGAAGCGGTTTTTCCGGTTCCAATTGCCCAAACAGGTTCGTACGCTAAAACTACATTTTTAAATTCGTCAGCCGATAATTCAAAAACACCTTGCTCAATTTGTTTTTTAACAACATCAAAGTGTTTACCCGATTCACGTTCTTCTAATACTTCGCCAATACAAAAAATTGGCTTCAAATTATTAGCCAAAGCTTGTTTAACTTTTTTAAGCAAAATAGCATCGGTTTCGCCATAATACATTCTGCGCTCAGAGTGGCCAATAATAGCGTATTCAGCGCCAGTAGATTTAATCATCGAAGCAGATACTTCTCCGGTATATGCGCCGCTGGCCTCAGCAGCAACATTTTGAGAAGAAATACTGATTTTTGAACTAACAGCCTTTTTAACTTCAGTAATATTTACAAAGGATGGAGCTAAAATTACTTTAACATCATTGTTTTTAAGCTCAGATACCAATTTATCAATCTCTTGAGCCAGTTGAACGCCTTCCTGCAGGTTTTTATTCATTTTCCAGTTACCTGCTACTATTTTTTGTCTCATTCTCTAAAAATTTTAAGGTTCTATATAAAGGTTTAAAAGTACAAAATAATCGAATCTTTCAGGTGTGTTTAGACAAATTTTGATTCGGTCAAACAAGTCGAATTCTGGGATCGAGCATCGAATAGGCAATATCTACAATGAAATTTACAATAATAAAAATTATCGAAATAGTTAGAACACAACCTAGCACCAACGGGAGATCAAAGTTCCCCAAAGCATCAACCACTACATATCCAAGGCCCTTCCATCCAAAAATATATTCTACAAAAACAACCCCGGCCATCATAGAGGCAAACCACCCCGAAATAGCAGTAACAACAGGATTAAGGGAGTTTCGCAATGCATGTACCCAAATCACCCGCGATTCTTTAAGCCCCTTTGCTCGGGCTGTTCGAATAAAATCCATACTTAGTGTATCCAGCATCGAATTTCGGGTAAGCTGAACAATCACACCCAAAGGCCTCATTCCCAAAGTTATTAGTGGTAATATCAGGTTCTTCCATTCGTGATGTAATCCTTCTCCAAAATCGTCGATGACTACTAAATTACCCGTAATATTCAATCCGGTGTATTTTCCCAAAACATAGGCAAACAACCATCCAACCAATATTGCCGCAAAAAATGAAGGCAATGAAACCCCTATGGTCGAAAATAAAATGGTGGACCTATCGAACCATGAATTTTTATGAATAGCAGAAAAAACGCCAAGTACTATTCCAAAGATACTGGCAAAAATAATAGCTGCTAATGCCAGAATTAAAGTATTAGGCATGGTTTCGAGAATAATGCCTGATACATTCTTTCCGCTTTGATACGATCGCCTTAAGTAAGGGTATTTAAGTACGAAAACTTTATTGCCTATTGATACTATTTTTGCAGAGGGTTTATAAACAACTGAATCATAATAGAAGTAACCCAAAGGGTCGTTGGTCGAATGAAGCGAAATGGGGGACAAATCGTTGACATATTTTAAATATTGCTGTCCTTTGGGTTGATCTAGTCCCAAATCCTGCCGGATAGCTTTCAGAGAAGCTTCATCGGCCCGTTGACCGAGCATCATACGGGCAGGGTCGGCAGGTAAATAAAAAAACAAAAGAAAGACCAGGGTCACCACACCCCATAAAACAAAAAGACTATACAACAGCTTTTTAGCAATAAACAATATCACAGTCTTTCTCCTTTTTGGTTGCAATTCACCCGAATAACATATAGAATTGAAACGGATAATAAAAATAAAGCTATAAACAGAAATCCCATTTTTGAGTCTTCATTTTTTCTCAAACTGTTAATTTGTTTTGAGAGCAGATTTCCACTAAAAAAACCAGGTTCTGGAAAATCGTTATAATGCCACTGCCCTATTACTATACCTTCTTTCAACAAAACCAGGCCTGGATTCGACCGAATTATGGTCTTTAATGTTGTTTGATCTGTTGCATAAAAAGTGAAATCATACTTCACCTTCTTTTTCAGAGAAGCCGCAACATCAGCCGAAGATGAAGTTAAACTATAAAAACCAATATCGGATCGAATAGCTTCTTTGGCTATTTTCGAGGCTTTAACAAATCCTTCTACATTCGCCTTACTTATGTCGCTCGAAATTAGCAGTAACGAATAACCCGAATTGGTCAAAACTGAGTCAGTAATATCTTCTCCATCGTTTGAACTAATCGAAAAATCATGAATTGGAGGAGTATAGCCCTTTTTAATCAATATAGGCTTTGTTTCGACCCAAGTCCAGGAGGAGTCACTCCATGGATAATTTTCCTCCGTAAATTCCTTAATTACGCCGTCTTTTTTATAATAGAACAAGGTTTTATATTCATCCATAACTGCACCTTCAGGAATCGTCATCCCGGCTTTAATATCCGCGCCAACATGATAAGGCCTGAAGTCGATAATTGGCAAATGCTTATAACAATACGTAAAAACTGAGACTCCGGCAAATGCATAAGCCGCAATAAGCCCCCACTCTATCGCAGGCTTAAACATGCTATTATAGGATTTTCGTTGCCAAAAAACTACGATTGTGGGTATAATCAGAACTAAATTCTTAAAAAAAGTTTGCCAATTGGTAAGTACAATAGCATCGCCAAAACAACCACAGTCCGAAACCGGATTTGCGATTGCGCTATAAAATGTCAGCAATGTAAAAAACGACATGAATATTAATGCTGCCCAGGCGGTGATGTTAATTCTCAACCCTATAAAAAGACAAATTCCAATTAACATTTCTGCCGAAGAAACAGCTATCGAAAAAATCAACATGAGAGTTTCCCATTCTGGTAAACCAAAGGAGAGCATGTATTCCGAAAGTTTAATGGCAAATCCCTGAGGATCCACTCCCTTAACAAAACCTGAAAATATAAACAGACAACCAATTAAGATTCGGGAAAACACACGTACGATTTTCATATCGATTAATCGTTATAGGTTAAAGGATTGATTTTTCAATATACCCCTGCAATTTTGCAAATATTTCGGAAGGAGACAACATCTCAGCTTCGTTTTTACTACAATCGATTTTAACAAAAGAAGGTTGAAGCGATAAGGATAAATATACTTCACGCACTTTATTTTGAAAATCAAGGTCCTCTTCATGTATGTCACGCATCCCTTGCAGGTAATCGCGTTCCTTCCCTTCACGGACTTCCGTAAGTTTTCGCTGGGTAAACAGAAACGGAACATCGAAAAATACGTTTAAATCAGGGCGTGGGAGACCAAAATAATCGAACTCCAAATTTAATATCCAGTCTTTCAGTTTTTGTTTTTCTTCAGGGTTTTCGAGCTTAGCACACTGGTAAGCTATATTCGAAAATACATACCTGTCGAGTATTACTATATTTCCTTCGCTAAGCCAGTTTAAAATCGTTGTTTTAGCATCGTGTCTGTCCTCAGCATATATCAATGCTACAAGGTAAGGGTTTACCGTTTTATTGTCGCCAAACTCGCCCCGTAAAAACCTGGCCACTAAATCGCCAAAAAAAGAGCCTTCCATTCGGGGGAAATGCAAATATTTATAAGGCCGGTTTTGTTTGTTAAGGTACTCGGTAACCAAATTTACCTGGGTAGATTTTCCAGCACCATCGAGGCCTTCTATTACTATTAAACTCATAAAACAATCATATGAATGGAGAATCGCTACAGATTCATTAATTTTGAAACTTTATGTTTTGTATGATGGATGCCAAAGATACGCTTTTTTCAAAAAAGCGAAGCCTGAATTTACGAGGAAGGATAATTTCGATAAATATGCCGATGGTAATGGGCATTATTAACGTAACGCCCGATTCATTTTATAGCAGAAGCCGGTTTATGACCGAGCATCAGGTATTGAAGCACTGTGAAAAAATTTACTCAGACGGAGCCGATATAATTGACTTAGGAGCATATTCTTCGCGACCGGGGGCAGATGACATAAGTTTAGAGGAAGAAAAGAGGCGATTGGGGCCTATTTTAGAAAGTATTCGATTGAGATTTCCTGAGGCAATAATCTCTGTCGATACTTTTCGTTCGGAAGTTGCATCCATGGCTGTGAACGACTTTGAAGTCGATATTATTAACGACATAGCTGGAGGAGATTTAGATAACAAAATGTTTAATACCATTGCCACGCTAAAAGTTCCCTATATACTAATGCACATAAAAGGAACTCCTCAAACCATGCAGCAATACTCATTTTACAAAAATATTTCAAATGAAATAATGCAATATTTTGCTGAGAAAGTTAATATACTTCGACAAATGGGAGTAGCTGATCTAATATTAGATCCTGGATTTGGATTTGCGAAGACTATTGCCGACAACTATAACCTGCTCGCAAATCTTTCTAAGCTCCAATTATTTAATTTACCAATTTTAGTAGGTATTTCCCGAAAATCGATGATTTACAAACTGCTTGAAACAAAAGCCGAAGAAGCTTTAAACGGTACAACTGTCATTAATTCGCTGGCTTTGCTAAATGGCGCTGATATTATCAGGGTGCACGATGTTAAAGAAGCCGTTGAATGTGTTAAGTTGATTAGTGAATATAAACGGCATTTACCTTTAAATAATTAATTTTATCTACTTTTGAATAAATCATTTTAATATACATGGATTCCTTTATTGCATTGCGGTGGTTAGACGTTGCTGACATCCTTATTGTAGCATTTATTATGTATCAGTTGTATATGCTTATCAAGGGTACTGTAGCTATTAATATATTTATTGGTATTGCCTCCATCTATCTGCTCTGGCTGGTTGTAAAAGCGCTTAATATGCAATTACTGGGCTCAATTCTAGGGCAGGTTATTAGTGTTGGGGTAATAGCATTAATCATAGTTTTTCAGCAGGAAGTACGTCGGTTCCTTTTAATGCTTGGTAGCCGTTATCTTTCCCAGTCGTTGGAAAAATTACTTAATTTGAATGCTCCTGAAACACCCAATGTTAAAATAAAACAGATAGCTAGGGCTTGTTCATTCCTATCCGATCACAAAGTTGGAGCGTTAATTATAATATCACGAAAATCTTCCCTGTCTCTCTATTCCGAAACTGGTGATATATTGAATGCTGACACATCCAGCCGTTTACTCGAAAGTATTTTCAATAAGAATAGTCCGTTGCACGATGGCGCTGTAATAATTAAAGATGATAAAATCCATGCAGCGCGTTGCATTCTTCCTGTTTCAGAGAATCCTGATTTACCAGCAAACTATGGTTTAAGGCATAGGGCAGCATTAGGTGTAACAGAACATACCGATGCTATTGCAATAATTATTTCGGAAGAAACCGGTGGAATTTCAATAGCTGATTCGGGGCGAATTGATCACGAACTATCGCGCGAATCTCTTACTCAATTTCTTGAAAAAGAATTCCAGCAGCCTTTATACTTTTCTAAATAGCTAACTTTTGCGACGTCTCTTTAAGAAAGTAGCTTTATTTTCCTGACGACGAACCAAACGTTCAATATTTTTTTGATGTGTAAGCAGCAATAAAATAGAAACCGTCATCGAAAAAATTATAAGAGAAGGAATTGAAGTTTTAAATACAAACATTACCAAAATTGGAAAAGTAAACCCCGCAACCATTGAACTGAGAGATACATATTTGGTAATAACCAATGTCAAGATAAAAATTCCAAAACAAACCAAGGTTGGAAGCGGATTAATAGCCATAACAAGGCCAAACAAAGTTGCAACACCTTTACCACCTCGAAATTGAGCAAATACAGGGAAAATATGCCCAATAACTGCAGCAACTCCCAGTAACAACTGGAGATTAACAAAATCAACAGTCCTGGGAACTAAAAATGATGAAAGGTGAACTAAATTAACAGCAATAAATCCCTTCAACATATCCATTACAAATACAACCAAGCCGGGTTTAAGTCCCAATACTCTGATTGTATTAGTAGAACCAGCATTTTTACTACCATGCACCCGAACATCAACTCCATAAAATGTTTTACCAATCCAAACTGCTGAGGGTATAGAACCAAGCAAATAGGCGCCAATTACCATTAAAATATCTACTATCCAATTCATTGCAATAAAGATGTTAATATTTTGTTAATAATTTGTGCGGGTAAAATTAAGCATTAAAGTTCGAATATAACAAACATTTTAGTGCCAATTTTATTGGTATAAAAAACAACCGCCTCATATAGAGGCGGTTGAATTGATTTTTATTAAGCTTTATATAACCGTTCAATGAGCCTGTCCAGTTGACCTTTCATTTCTTTTGGTAAATGATCGCCAAAATTGGAATAATGGTCTTTAATCAAGCTAAGTTCATCACTCCAAAGATTCTTATCCACAGCAAGAAGCTCTGGCATATTCTCATCAACACCATTTAAACCGGTGGTATCAATAGCTTTTTCAGTTGGAACGAAACCAATAGAGGTTTCTTTTGCTTCAGCTGTTCCTTCTACACGCTCGAAAATCCATTTTAATACGCGAATATTGTCACCGTAACCTGGCCATAAGAATTTACCTTCAGCACTCTTGCGGAACCAGTTAACATTGAAAATCTTAGGTAATTTTGCTTTATCGGGAGCTGTTTCTCCAATTTTAACCCAATGGCCAAAATAATCGCCCATGTTATAACCACAGAAAGGCAACATGGCAAATGGATCGCGACGAACACCAGCTTTTAAACCAATGGCAGCAGCGGTAACTTCAGAACCAACAACAGAACCCATGAATACACCATGATTCCAGTCAAATGATTGGTAAACCAACGGCACTGTTCCAGGACGACGACCACCAAACAAAATGGCAGAGATCGGCACTCCTGCAGGATTTTCCCAGTCCTTGTCAATTACAGGACATTGGTTTGCTGGAGCAGTAAAACGGGCGTTTGGATGTGCTACTACTTTGCATTTCTCAGCATCGTAAACCTCATTTGTCCAGGTAATTGTTCCAGCTGGACAATCGTGACCAATTCCTTCCCACCAGATATCACCATCTGGCGTTAAACCGGTATTGGTAAAAATGGTATTTTTTGCAGCCGAAAGCATTGCATTCGGATTTGTTTCCATAGAAGTATAAGGAGCAACACCAAAGAAACCAGCTTCTGGATTGATAGCATATAACTGGCCATCTTTCCCAAATTTCATCCAGGCAATATCATCCCCAACGGTTTCAACTTTCCATCCCGGAATTGTTGGAATTAACATTGCAAGGTTGGTTTTTCCGCAAGCGCTTGGAAATGCAGCAGCAATATATTTTTTAACACCTTGAGGATTAGTAATACCCATGATAAGCATGTGTTCAGCTAACCATCCTTGTTTGCGGGCCATGTTAGAGGCAATGCGCAATGCAAAACATTTTTTGCCTAATAAAGCGTTTCCGCCATATCCGCTGCCGAACGATAAAATTTCGTTGGTATCAGGGAAGTGGGTAATATATTTCTTTTCAATAGGAGCGCATGGCCATTTTGAATCCTTTTGACCCTTTTCAAGTGGTGATCCAACCGAATGAACACAAGGCACAAACTCGCCATTTTCTCCAAGAACATCTAATACCGCTTTGCCCATACGGGTCATAATGCGCATGTTAACAACAACATAAGCTGAATCGGTAAGTTCAACACCAATGTGGGCAATATCGGAACCTAAAGGTCCCATGCTGAATGGAATAACATACATGGTGCGACCTTTCATGCAACCTTTGTACATTCCACGCATTTTTTCCTTCATTTCAACAGGATCAGCCCAGTTATTAGTAATACCGGCATCCTCTTTCTTTGCCGAGCATATAAAAGTACGATCTTCAACACGCGCTACATCACTTGGATCACTTTGGAAATAATAGCTTCCGGGACGTTTTGATTCGTTTAACTTAACA
>JFJP01038128.1_pt1 | contig 19468 bp, 21 predicted proteins | sample 431651 | NCBI WGS metagenome assembly JFJP01 (sample SAMN02602958, study PRJNA72255) | Microbial mat metagenome, whole genome shotgun sequencing project. | biome: fresh water; feature: sink hole; material: water; isolation source: purple microbial (photo- and chemosynthetic) mats found in...
CAATTGGCCAAAGGCTGAACATCGCATTGATATGCTCGACCGACTCGACAACCTTCTGCGGCGCTTCCGCAAACTTTACCGCCTGCCCTTCGACCGGGGTATAGGCAACAACAAGCTTGTCTCGACCGCATTCTTCAAGTGCCCCAAGTTGAGCCAGAGCATTGGCGCCATCAATACAGACAATGGGAATCAACCGCGCATCAATTGCCTCCGCCGCCTTGTTGGCCACATCCCTATTCGTTTCGTGAAAATATCGCCGTCGCTCATTGTGGCCGACGATGGCATAGCGGGCCACGTCGCTGACCATGTCGGCGGCAACGGCACCGGTATAGCTTCCCCTGGGAAACGGTGAGACATCTTGAACTGCCAGGGAGACATTGACGAGGCCCAGCTGCTGAAGATGTGATGCGAGATTCTCAAGAAGCAAGACAGGCGGGGCGACAATAACCTGCACCTCCGGGTGCGGCGCGTAAAGATCAGCAAAACGATCAAACCAGCGACGCCCCTCGATTCCGTTCTTATGGCACTTCCAATTGCCGATAATATACTTCTTCATTTGCCTCCAGAAACCAAACCTACTTCGACACAGTGCGGCAGAACAAGTCGACATCGCACCTCAGCAGCCGGCAAGCCCTGCACAACAACCTGTTTTCTCCGCCCCTGGGCCCCCGATTTAAGGGTCAAACGCCGATGTGGAATCACCAGTAAGCCGGCAAGAAATTTCAGCACCTCTTCATTGGCCTTGCCGTCCACCGGCGGGGCCATGACGGCAAGCTTCAAACAACCGTCAAAAAGACCGACTATCCTTGTAGCCGCTGCCTTCGGCTGCACATACAAGCGAAGAAGAACGGTTGTATCGGTTAATTGTGAAAGATACGGCATGATCGATGTTTTTCTCTTGAAAGCACCGTCCTCCCTTTGTCAGGAAAGATCCATATCAATACTGGCAATATCGTCGAGGGCCGGGCTGTCGTCGTCCGGCAAGAGGATACTCTGAAAAAGATCGGAAAGATCGTCTTCCTTTTCCGAGAGTTCCTTGTCGGGGAAGATCTCCAATCCTTCCAGATAGGATTGCAGCATGGCCCGCAACTCCTCCCTGACCTTCATTCGTTGCTGATGCAGTTTTTCAATTTCTTGCGGCAATCTGGCCAGCTCGGCATTGGCCTCGGTACGATACCTCTGTACATCGGCCCGGGCCTTTTCCATGAGACGCTCCGCCTCTTCCTCACTGCTCCGCCGCAGGCTATCGGCAAATTTTTGCGCGGCGAGAATGGTGGTTTTAAAATCGAGACCCTGCTGCTTCAATTCCCTATTCTGCTCTTCCAACATCTCAATTTTGCTGCGCAGCCTTTCCATTTCGGCCTTTTCCTGGATGCTTGTTCCGGCATCTCCGGCAAGTCTGGCCTCCAGCTCATTAACTTTATTGCGAAGGGACAGGTTATCGTCGCTTTGGGATAAAGCCCTTGCCTCAGCTTCTTCCGCCACAACCCTCAGCTGACTGATTTCTTCATCCTTATGCTTTAAACCTTGATCAATCTGAGATTGAATGCCTTCCGCATTTTCCCTGCCCAAACGAACCTCGGCGGCAAGACTTTCTTTCTCCTGTCGAAGAAACTCCATGTCGCTTCTCAGCGACTCGATCTCTTCGCTCTGGATACGGTTCTGCTCAGTCAATTCAAAAAAATCTTCGGCAAGCAATTCCAGGAAGGCCTTCACCTCTATTGCATCATATCCACGGAATTTAACCTGAAAATCCTGATCTTTTATTGCCTGCGGTGTGAGCATGGCTGACTCCCATATAGGTGTTATGAGTATTGAATATCCCGACATGCGGGGTCATTATTTATAAACTGCCGGCGTGAATCAAGGTCGACAGGCTGTCTTCAGGAGAAGCCGGCAGAAAAAACGTGGAACACTTCTCACCCCATGCGCATTGCCAACTGTTTCAGGGTCACTACCAAAAAGCTTTGTAAGAACATAATAATCAAAATAAGAATCATCGGTGAAAAATCGATACTGCCGAAATTTATCGGCAACCATCGACGTATGCGGCTGAGAACCGGCTCAGTGGCCTCGTAGAGAAACCGCACGACCGGGTTATGAGGATCGGCACTGACCCAGGAAATAACCGCCCGACCGACGACAATCCACATATAGGCAGTCAGCAGAAAATCAAGCAACTGAGCCACCGCCGACATAAAATTATTAACAACAAACATAGTTTCTCCTTTGCCTTCAGGCAACCTTGCTTCCCGCTGCAACTTTTTCTGCCACTTGCGCAAGTACCAGTTTTTCTTTGCCTTCGACGCTGGTCTTGGCCGCCAGTATCATACCGTGCGAGCTTACCCCCATAAGCGAAGCCGGTTTGAGATTGGCAACGATGACTACCTGGCTGCCGATCAAATCTTCCGGACGATAATGTTCGGCTATGCCGGCAACAATGGTTCGTTCTTCGGGAGCCAGCACCTTCACCTGAAGAAGCTTTTTTGAATTTTTTATCGGTTCAACGGCGATAATCTCAGCCACCCGCAGATCGAGTTGTTGAAAAAGGCGAAAATCGACAAGCTCAGCCGTTGTGGACAAATCCTGCTGTTTAGGGGGATGCAGCCTCCCCGCCTCTTTCCTTTCCTCCGCCGCAACCCTTTTTTCCCCTTCAAGTCGCGGGAAGAGAGCGGAAACAGCGGTCAGTTTTCCTCCAGGGACGAGCAAACCCCAGGCCCCGCCCCGCAAAAGAGAAAACACCAGCGGATCGGTGGCGACAAGACCTAGGCCTGCGGCCATTCTCGCCGCCGCCCCGGGCATGACCGGCTGCAAAACCAGCGTCAACAAACGAAGGCACTCCAACAAATTATAAAGAACGGTATCAAGGCGTGTCGCTTTGCCATCATCCTTTGCCAAAGCCCATGGCTCGTTGGCGACAATGTATTTATTGGCAAGACCGACAAGCTCCCAGATTGCCTGCAGCCCTTGGTGAAAACGAAACTCGGCCATTGCCTGCCGATACTCCCGAAGCATTGCTTCCGCCGCAGACCTTAGAGGCTGGTCTTCCGCCGCCATATCTCCGGAGATCGGGATACAGCCGTTCCGGTATTTCCACACCATGGTCGTTGCCCGGCTGAACAGATTTCCCAGATCGTTGGCCAAATCGGCATTCTGCCGGGCAACAATGGCCTCGGTGCTAAAGGAAGAATCGAGGCCGAAACTCATCTCGCGCAGAGTAAAATAGCGCAGGGTATCAACGCCATACGTTTCAACCAGTTCCCTGGGACGCACAACATTGCCGATACTCTTTGACATTTTCGTATCGTCGACATTCCAGTAGCCATGCACATGCAATTTTTGGTAAAGGGGTAAGCCCATGGCCATGAGCATGGTCGGCCAGTAAATGGCATGGGGCTTGAGGATATCTTTCGCAATGAGGTGCTCGGCAGCCGACCAGAAGGTCTGAAACTCCGGCCCATCCGGATAGCCGATGCCGGTAAGATAGTTGATCAGGGCATCAAACCAAACGTACGTGACGAATTTGTCGTCGAAGGGCAGGTCAATTCCCCAGGTCAGACGCGATTTCGGCCGAGAGATGCACAGATCCGTCAAGGGTTCACTGAGAAACGCCAGAACCTCATTGCGATACCGCTCCGGGGTAATAAACTCCGGATTATTATGAATATGATCGATCAGCTGCTGCTGATAGCGCGACATGCGGAAAAAATAATTCTGCTCGGCAATTTCCTGGGGCGGAGTCTGATGATCCGGACAATTGCCGTCCACCAGTTCCTTTTCCGTCAAGTAACGCTCACAGCCGCGGCAATAGAGACCTGAATATTCATCAAAATAGATATCGCCGCGATCATAGACCTTCTGCAGGATCTCCTGGACAACGGCTATATGCGCCGCATCCGTGGTTCGGATAAAATGGTCGGCCTCAACCTGCAACAGCGGCCAGGTCTCGCGAAACAGGCCGCTGATCCTGTCGACATAGTCTCGCGGCTCAACATCCTCATTTTCCGCAGCCTTGACGATCTTGTCGCCGTGTTCATCCGTGCCGGTCTGGAAGCGCACCCGTTCGCCGCAGAGGCGTTTAAAGCGGGCATAGGTGTCAGCAACAATGGTTGTATAGGCATGACCAAGATGCGGCTGGGCATTCACATAATAAATCGGTGTCGTTATATACGTTGTCATAATTCCATTTATTTTTCGGGGACAAGCGGCGATGATGAGCCATTCCGGTCCGATTTGGATGAAGGTGTTTCTTCCGGCTCACCACTCTTTTTTTCCCTCTTTTTTTCAAGCGGTTCTTTCTTAACCTGCTGAAACAACCGCCACTGATTTTTGCTGAGAACAACCTCTTCGCCGCTGCTGTTCTCGGCAATTATCGATTCCTGCAGGGGATTTTGCCGCTTCACCAGATATTCATCATTGTCGATTTTGATCCGCTTGCCGGCTTTCGGCATATTTTTTCGCTGCTTTCGATAGGTTTCATACTCATAGGTGAGGCAGCAAAGCAAACGGTTACACACCCCGGAAATCTTCGTTGGATTAAGGGGCAGATCCTGCTCCTTGGCCATCTTGATCGATACCGAATCAAAATTTTTGATAAAGGAGGAACAACAGAGTTCACGCCCGCAGGTCCCGATACCGCCGATCATCTTGGTCTCATGCCTGACCCCGACCTGACGCATTTCCACCCGGGTTCGAAATTCCTGTACCAGATCCTTGACCAGACCGCGAAAATCGACCCGGCTGTCGGCGGTAAAGTAAAAAATCATCTTGCTGCCGTTGAAATACCGCTCCACCCGGACAAGATTCATATTCAGTTGGTGATCGACAATCAAGTTATTGCAGACCTGAAAGGCCCGTTCTTCACTTTCGGCAAGACCGACAAATTTCTCCCGCTCTTCGATGCTTGCCACTCGCTCGATACTGTAACTTACCGCTCGATTTTCGCTCTTGCAGCCACACAAAGGCGAATGGCCGACAAGGGTTGCCGGTTCAAGCCCATGGTCGGTTTGGACGAGAACAACCGCACCGATCATACAGTCGGCAACCTCCAGTGCTGCGGTAAATTGTTGACCACCTTTACGAAACTGAATGCGAAAATAGCTGCAATCGTCGGTTGCTTGCTCTTTCGTGTCGTTCGTATCGAAATTATTCACTGTCATGTAATCCATTATCTCCCGTATTCCGCCGGCGGCGGACATCATTGCAAAGCAAAAAGCAGTACCTCACAGACCAGATTCCGGTTGCAATTTCTCGCAAGTTGCCGCTCCGCCCTGGAAATTGCCTGCAATTTAGCAAATAGTTGTGCCGAACTCCAGCTTTTCCGTGGTCCATGTTCTTCTCTTCCCGTACCCGCCGTGTCGGAATCGGGTAATAAAAGATCTCGCAACCATATTTTCAACAGGCCGAGAAAAGGCTGCAGGTCATCTTTCAATACCGCCATCTTTTCCGCCAGTCGCAGCACTACCCCGATATCTCGATCGGGAAGAACCCCAGGATCAGAGATCACCTCAATGGTCTCGCGCCATAAAGCAACCATCTCACTTTTCCTGAAAAGCAAAGCCTTGCCCGGACTCCCTTCCGACAATCGGGCCAGGAGCATGGCGGTTTCCGCCTCAATGTCATGGGCCATAAGAATCGCCTTGGTGTCTTCCATGCTCAACCGACTAAAGGGCACGACCTGGCAGCGGGAAATGAGTGTGGCGAGAATCTCCTGTGACGACTCGGCGGTGAGGATAAGCACATTATTCGCCGGCGGCTCTTCGAGTGTCTTCAGCAGGCTATTTGCCGCTTCCCGGCGCATGGTATGCACATCTTCGAGAACAACGATGCGCGTCTCCGACTCAAACGGCGGATAATTCAATTCCTGGCCGAGGTTACGAATCTGTTCGATCTTAATGGCTCCTTTAAGCGGCCCGACAACAAGAAAATCAGGGTGACTGTCCGACCTGAACTTCAGGCAGGAAGAGCAGGCACCACAGGCCGCAGGACCGGAGCGTTTACGGCAATTAATAGCCGCAGCAACACCCCGGGCAAAGAGTCGTTTGCCAACACCGTCCGGACCACGGAAAAGATATGCATGGGGAATCCGGGCAGCAACAAGAGAACGGCTGATGAGCTGTTTCGCCTTATTTTGACCGTAAAGTTCAGTGAAACAAATGGTCGCAGTATCGGGCATCGACTGTCAACTTCTCCTTTAGAAAAGCGACGGTTGCCGATTGCTATTTTCGCTTCGATCCGCCTCCGTGGTCTCAGACAACACTTCTTCTTTCGGCCAGGGGCCGAGATAGAGAGAACGTTCAAGGGAGCGCTGATACTCGGTCCAGCCAAAGGCGGCTCCATCCATTCTGCGACGCAACTGCTCGGTAATATTCATTTTAGCATCAAGATCATCGAGAAATGTGAGGATAAAGGCCTCAACCGTCATCGGCAAGGTCGGCGAACCGAACTCCAGCCGGCCGTGATGACTGAGGATCATGTGCTGCAGCTGTTCCAGCAGTTCCTCTGGAAAATCGCGGATCTTCCCGGCGGCAAGAGCCACCATCTCGCTGCCGATAACCAAGTGTCCCTTCAATCTGCCCTTGACCGTATAATCGACCACTCCACCAGCCATGGTCAGTTCCTCAAGCTTGCCGATATCGTGAAGAAGCGCACCGGTAAGAAGGAGGGAACGGTCAACCCCCTGATAATGACCGGCAAGAAAATCGGCAACGCGCGCCACCGAAAGCGAATGTTCGAGTAAGCCACCGATATAGGCATGATGGATGGCCTTAGCGGCGGGAGCTTCCTGGAAAGCATCCCACCACTCACCTTTTTTAAAAAAATGGCCAAGTAATTTTTTGAGAAAGGGGTTGCTGACGCTCTGCATACAGGCGGACAGCTCCTCCGCCATCTCTTCAAGATTTCTCGTTGAGGTCGGAAGAAAGAGTCCGGGATCGCTCTCTTCCTGCACCGCCTTCTCGGCGGTATCGATCTTCAGCTGCGGCTTTTCCCGATAGCTTTGCACCATCCCGACCAGGCGAATGACTTCCCCAGGTGTACAGATCTGCTGCAACGGCTCGACATTATCCCAGATCGGCCCGGAAATCTCACCGCTTCGATCCATGACAGTGAGAACCAGATACGGTTTGCCGGCCCTGGTCTCCCCAAGTTTTACCGATTTGACGAGAAAGAGATCGTCAAACCGCTCCCCCTCTTTAAGATCGGCAACAAAGATATTTTTTTTCATCATTTCTCAAATTATTTTCCGCCTTTCCGGGGGAAAAGCGGATCCGGCGCAACTCTTCATTCCTTTGGTTGATCCCACCGCTTCTAAATTACACAAGGAACCGGCAAAATACACCCATTAATTGGTCAAAGACATTCAACTTTCATCCATAGGGACAAAAAAAGAGCAGAGAAAAGCTGATTTTCCTTCTTGATGATTTTAGCAAAGCGTGGAATAGTGGCCGACTGCGCCGACACAGTTGGCACAAAAAACACCCTTTTCTCGACAGAGAATGGAGAGCAATCCCCGGCAGGAGTAAAGAGCATGAAGAAACATATGATTATTTCCGTGATGTCCAAGGACCGCCCGGGAATCATAGCCAGCATCACCGGTGCCATCTATCACTTGGGAGGCGACCTCGCCGATCTGAATCAGACGGTGCTGTGCGGCTATCTGACAATGATCCTCAGCGCCTCCTTTGATGCCGATGTCACCAAAGAAGATCTGGTCGCCGCCATATCCCATATTAAAACCGAAAGCAAATTTGAAGTTTCCATTAAAGAGCTGGTGGCCGCCGGCTCCGACAGCCCGGAACCACCGCTGACGGAAACCTACATTTTGACAGTCCAGGGTCCGAATAAAGCCGGTATCGTTCACGGTGTCAGCCAGTTTTGCTTTGAACGTAATATCAATATCCTCGACCTGGCAACGACTCTGAAAAACGAGCAATACACCATGGCCCTGCAGCTTGATTTACGCCACTGCACCCAAGGCCTGGAAGATCTGCAGAAAGCGCTCACCGAGTATGGCAGCAAAAACGACCTGACGGTCATGATCCAGCATAACGACATTTTTCAAGTCACCCACGAAATTTCCATGCCCTAACCCCGATACACGGGGCAAGTCACAACCCCAGCATTTCAGGAGACGTTTATCATGTTACGTTCAGACCAGATCCTTGCCACCGTCGAGATGATTCAAAAGGAAAATCTCGACGTCCGAACGGTCACCATGGGCCTCAATCTCCTCGATTGCCGCGGTGGGGACATAAACCAAACCTGCGAAAAAATCCGCAGCAAAATTCTCAGCTATGCCGGCAATTTTGTCCCCACCTGTGAAGCAATGAGCCGGAAATACGGTATCCCCGTCGTCAATAAGCGCATTGCCGTCACCCCCATGGCCTTTGTTGGTGCAGGTTTTCACAAGGAGGATTTCATTCGCCTGGCTATTACCCTTGACGAAGCGGCAACCGCCGTCGGCGTCGATATCCTCGGCGGGTTTTCCGCCCAGGTGGAAAAAGGCATAACCGCCACCGATCGTGAATTCATTGCCTCCATCCCCGAAGCTCTTGCCGCAACATCAAAGGTTTGCGCCTCGATCAATATCGCCACAACACAGAAGGGCATCAACATGGACGCCCTGGCAATGATGGGAAAAACCATCAAGGATCTTGCGGAGTTGACCGCCGACCAGGGAGGGTTCGGCGCCGCCAAATTCGTCGTCTTCTGCAACCAGCCGGGCGACAATCCCTTTATGGCCGGTGCCATCCACGGCCTGGAAGAGGCGGAGGCGGTACTCAATATCGGAGTAAGCGGTCCAGGCGTCATTGCCCGGGCCCTGGAGCGGCTCATCGCCAATCACCCGGCCCCGGGTACCCTGCAGTTTGACGAACTGGCGGAAGAAATCAAACAAACAACCTTCCGGGTAACGCGTTGCGGCGAACTCATCGGCCGGGCGGTATCACTTTCCCTCGGCATCGAATTCGGCGTCGTCGATCTCTCCCTTGCCCCGACCCCCACCATCGGCGACAGCGTCGGCGAAATCTTCAAAATCCTCGGGGTCGATGCCATCGGTGCCCCGGGATCGACCGCCATCCTGGCAATGCTCAACGATGCGGTGAAAAAGGGCGGCATCTTCGCCAGCAAGACCGTTGGCGGCCTGAGCGGTGCCTTCATACCGGTTATGGAAGATGCCCTGCTCGCCGAAGCGGTCGGCAATGGCTCGTTATGCCTTGAAAAACTTGAGGCGATGACCTGTGTCTGTTCAGTCGGTCTGGATATGATCGCCATCCCCGGCTCGGTGGACGCCGACACCATCTCGGCGATCATTGCCGACGAAATGGCTCTGGGAGTCATCAATGGGAAAACCACTGCCGCCCGGCTCATTCCCGTACCCGGCAAGGGGCCGGGTGATCATGTCAATTTCGGTGGTCTTTTCGGTGCCAGCCCGATCATGCCCATCAGAAATATCGGCATGTCCAGCCGCTTTATTGCCTGGGGCGGCAGGATGCCGGCACCCATACACAGCTTTAAAAACTGACCCGGCCGTTTCGGCCGTCAGTTTTGGCCGAGAAACCGCACTCTTTGCCCAGTATCCCCGGCCTTTTCCGCCTCGTCCAGGGCCCGGCCGGCAAGCTGTACGAGAAGCGTGACCATTTTTTCGCCGCTGGGTAACACAGTGCTGCCGCCGATAAAGAGTGTAACCTTGTTCATCATCGCCCCAGCCACATTGTCGTCCAAGGCTGCTACCTGCTCAAGCATACGTTCGGCAACCAGCTGTGCTCCCTCCCGCTCTGTACCCGGCAAAAGAACAGCAAACTCGTGCCGATCATAACGGGCAACTATATCCACCGGCCGAAGCAGGGCTTCATAAAGGCCGTGTGCCACCTTTTGCAGACAGGCATCACCCTGCCACTGCTCTTGGCTCTCTCCACAACCCTGAAGATCAGCGATTCGCACAAGAAGCAGCGACAAGGGTGTCCGGGTTCGAAAAGCCTGCCGCCATTCCTTCACAAGATTATCATCGAAATAGCGGCGATTGAAAAGCCCGGTCAGGCTGTCGAGGGAAGAAAGTGCTTCAATCCTGGCATTTTTTTCTTCAAGTTCTTTCTGCAGAACCTCAATTTCAAGGATTCTTGCCTCCAGTTCCTTGCTTTTCGCCGACAACTGCAATCGCAATCGTTGCATTTCCTCTTCGGCGTCTTCGAGGAGTCTCTGGAGACCTGAAGTACTATCCCGCCCATCGACGCCTACGGGAATCGGAGTTTCGTCCATCAGCCATCTCCTCCCTTTCCGCACTTTTTCTGCAGGATCAACAACAAGAATACGATCCGTAACGCAGGATCATTTCTCCAGGTTTTTGGACGCCGCCGCAATCCCCGCTTGACGCAACCTTTCGACAAGATAAGCGGCGAGGTCATCATCTCCTTCGTTCATATCAAAACAATAGCCGTCACTGCCTGCAAGACCGCCGGGAATGCATTCACCCCGCTCCTCCGGATCAGTAATCATATCCATATAAAAACAAACGGAAAGCCAGCGATTTTCCGGTTCATCATCGATAACATCAACAATAGCAAAAAAATCTCGAGTGGTCTGATTTTCATGGCGGGGACGGAGAGAATAACTGACCCCGGGTCTGGCGGTAAAGCTTAAACCAACTCCCGCCATTGCTTGAAGTTCTTTAAAAAAGAGCCGAAAAGAGTCACGCATCGGTTGCTGCCCTCCCGGCCAGGTATTAAGAAATGATTCTATCTCGCCCACAACAACATTCGCTTCAACCATTTTTCCCTCCTTGGTCACATACAAAACGCCTGTTTGCCAAAGTCATAAAAATAGTATAAATTTTCATGGCGGCAAATACTTTTTGGCCATGTCAAATTCATTTTCCGGAGGCCATATGCAGATTATCACTTCTCCTGCAAAAACCCAACACTTTAACGGACGGGATTATCGCGAATATTCTCTGCCGCAACTGCCGCATAAAACCAAGCCCCTCATCGATCTGTTAAAAAAAATGAGCAAAGAGGAACTGGCGGAACTCCTGAAAACCAGTGAAAAATTAACCGAGTCGGCATATCGCCGGACCCAGGCCTTTACCGGCAAGCTGACCCTGCAGAACGCCGGCCAGGCACTCTTTACCTATCAGGGCGATGCTTATAGCGCCATAGCTGCCGATCGATACAGCGAAGAAGAATTGCGCCATGCCCAGAGACATGTCTTCATTCTCTCCGCCTTGCACGGCGTCCTCAGGCCCCTCGATCTCATCCAGCCATATCGTCTCGAAATGACCTCACCCTTGGGGCTGGGCGAAACTGAAAACCTTTATCAATACTGGCGGGATGCGGTAACGGAAATCGTTAATGCCGCGCTGCAGGAAAACACCCATAGAACGCTTGTCAACCTGGCCTCGGCGGAATATGCCAGGATGATCAACAGGGATAAACTGCTGGGGCAGATGATAACCGTGACCTTTAAAGAGAGGATAGCAGGAAACTACCGGGCCATTCCCATTCATGCCAAAAGAGCCCGAGGCCTGATGATACACCATATCATCAGCAACCGGATAAACGAACCCCTCTGTTTAAGAGAGTTTTGCCAAGACGGCTATGCTTTCTCCACCGCGGAATCGAGTGACAAGGAATGGTTGTTTCTTCGTAAATAATACTGCGACGAAAACTCGTCACCATTTTCCTCCCAGCTGCGGTGGCTAAACCCTTACCCCGGGAATCAGGCTGAAAACCGCATCGATTGCTTGCGCTACTGCTCCGGCTACCTCTGGGGACAGCCCCGTCCCCAGTTGATCAAAGCATTTCCCTTCAACACCTATGAGGAACACTTCCTTCGGCATCCTTTCAGGATAGAGTTTGCGCCCGACGCTTATGGCTTCACGGATACCGATACCGTGGCCGCTGACCGGCCTCGATAAAAGGGCGGGTAATTCTTCCCAACCGAGGATATGGATGGTACCCGGAGCATGCCCCAACTGTACCGCATCGACGACCACCAGCAGCTCTTCACCGGCGATCTCCTCAAGGAGGTCGATTCCGCCAAGTCCAAGAAACTCCAAGCGAACGCGGTCCGGCAGGCCATTTTGCTGCAAGCGTTGGAATATTTCCCAGCCGACCCCGTCATCGGCAACCAGCTGGTTGCCGATACAGATGATCAAGGTCCTTGGGCTCATAATTGCGGACGGGAAGCGCTGAACGTCAGATTGAAAGTGCACTGTTCGCCGACACTGAGCGTTTTCGGACGGGCCGGACAACCAGAGAGTTCAGCGACAATACCGGCAAGGTAATAGTGGAACATCTGACATGCCTGGCCGCCCAGTTCCATCTGACGATTCTTACAGACACTGCCAATCGGGCAATCACGCATCGATACCACCGCCTCCGCCCCCTCAAACCTTGCCCCGATGTCCATCCGTTGAATGCGCAGAACTCGCACCAACTCAGCTATTGCCGTTGCCGGATTTTTTTCAACCATGTGCACCGGCATATTGAGAGCCATCTTTCTGCCGGCGGCAATAACCAGTGAGGGTGTTGATTTGCCGACGAAGGTGGTGATAGTTTCAATCAGCATATCAAGGAGAAAAGATACCTCGGTAAAGGCCTTGTCATAATCTTCGGGGACAAGTGTGAGTTCACTGTTACCAATCATAGAAACCTCTCCATCCGTCTGCTGAATTCGATATTTCGGTAAAAATTCTTAACCTCATGAATATTCTTATGGCTGATCGCCCCGGAAGGGCAGATAAAGGCACAGCTGAGACAGGCAATACAGTTTTCAAGAATTGCTACCTGAGCCTTTGACGTATTGATATCAAAAGAAAAACATTCAGTGGGACAGATTTCAAGGCACAGGCGACAACCACGGCAGGCCTTTTCATTTATCGTCATTTCAAGCATCTCAGTTCCTCCGCAATTGGCGTACTACCCGTCCCTGTTGCCGCACTTCCACCGCCAGTGCCATACTTCCTATGGCATGGGTCGAGCAGGCAAGACAAGGGTCGTAGCAGCGGACGACAAACTCAAGGGCATTCAACATCTTTTCATCACCCGTACCCTCAAGAAGGGCATTAGCCCCTTCTTTCAAGGATTTGTTGATAACTGCAGTATTTTGTTGGGTGGCAATTATCATATTGGCGGCTCTGACGATTCCCTTTTCATCGATTTCATAATCGTGAATCAGAGTTCCCCGCGGGGCCTCGATATGGGCGACACCACGTCCGCCTTTAAATTGCACGGGAACTCTATTTTCACCACGCAGTGCCGGATTGTTGATCAACTGCTCCGCCCGCTCGCAGGCATAAACCAACTCAATGAGCTTGGCATACATCTGGACCACGGCGTTATGGCAGGGTCGCCCGAATTTCGTGCGAAATTCCTCAAATTCGACTTGTGCCAAAGGCGTTGTAAAACCCTCGACGACATTTAACCGGGCCAGGGTCCCAACGCGATACATATGCTCGCTCCCGTCAAGGTCAATATAAACCTCTTTGGCATAGGAATTACTGACTGCCCGTTCCGCCATAAAATCAATATATTGATCGGCGGCAAACTCGGTCCTGACACCACCGGTTTCATCCATAACGCGAATACGGCCATCATAAAGATTCAGCACCCCCTCCGCCTCAATGGTGCCGACATACCAGCTCGGCACATTCAACCCGGAAAGCAGCCAGGGGTTTTTGTCAAAGAGACGGAGCAGCAGGGTCTTGAGGGGACTGCTCAATTCTATAGCCAAAGCAACCGCTTCAGCCGTCAGCTCCCGCAATCGCTGGAATTGGCCATCGCTTAAATTAAAGGAAATTCCACCGGCTACGGCGGTCACCGGATGAATACCCCGCCCCCCAATGGTTTCGTTGATCTTCTGACCAAGGCTACGAAGGCGCAGACCCTTTTTCGTCAATTCCGGCTCAGCCTCAACCATGCCGACAATGTTTTGCTTTGCCGGATCACCCTGCAAACCAAAGATCAGGTCCGGGCCGGCCAAGACGAACAGTGAAAGGGCATGGGAATGGATAACATGGCCCATATACATATATTCGCGCAAAAGCTTTGCCGCTTCCGGAATCGTCACTCCGGCGGCGTTGTCCAAGGCCTTGGCTGCCACCAGATGGTGGGCGGTGGGGCAGACACCGCAAATGCGGGCGGTTACCTGGGGCAGAGTGTGTGCCTGCATACCAACGAGAATCCGTTCGAAACCGCGTAACTCGTTGACACAAAAGAAGGCATCCTCAACCTTGCCGTTGCTGTCGCAATCGAGAAGAATACGGGCATGGCCTTCAATTCGCGTAACCGGATCAATTTTAATCGTCTTTGACATTATCGAGCCTCCCCTTCCGCTATCCACTTGCGAATGAGAAATGTGGGTTTATTGCCGATCATCTTTGTGGCCATGGCGTAGGCATATTGAGTTTTGGCCGATTTTTCCAGATGTTCCTTGATTGCAGCGTAGGGGATGTTCGTCAACCGCGACATCCGCTCACTGATCTCGGTGCGAATATCCCGAGTCGGTTCGGTGAGAATCTGCATGGTCGGACCGGCACAGCCGCTGCACGGCATGCCGTGGTTGGGACAGGGTGCCAGACACCGATCAAGGGTGACCGACCCCTGACAGATATATCCCTGGCTTAAAAAACAGGTGGCACTCTCCGGTAAACCCTCGGTGATTTCCTTGATTGAGGATACCTCGGTCTTTACCATGGTCCGCCGACAGCCGGCACAGACAGTCTCCTGTCCGGCATGGGGTCGACGATTCTCAATGAGTGCGGTCAATCCCTCAAAAATGAAATGCGGGTGCGGTGGACAGCCGGGCAGATAGAGATCAACATCGATAACTTCATCAATGGGCATGACCATCTTTTCCAGACCGGTGATCGAGTTTCCCGGGACGAAATCGGTTCTCGTCGTTGGACCTTGCCTGTAGACATGATCCATTATCTCTTCACGGCTGTGGGCAAGACCTGCACCGTGCAAACCGCCATACACCGCACAGGTGCCAAAGGCGATTATCGTCCGGCAATTTTTCCGCATTTCAATGGCCGCGTGCCGATCATGCTCGGTACGCACCGAGCCGGTAACAATACCGATATCCGCCTGCGGATAGTGCTTTTCATCGGTGAGAACGGGGCATTTTAAGATTTCGACAGACTCCAGGACCTTCAGTATTTTCTCATGCAAATCGACCAGGGCCACATGACAACCGCCACAATCGCATAACCACTCAGTATTCAGGCGAATTTTATCTCCGCTCATGATTTTCCTCATCTTTGTTGCCCTGTTCGATAAATAAATCCTCCCATCGTATCGACGGGAAAACCGTTGCGGCAACCTAAAATTTCAAACTTAGCCTTCGACGGTCAACAGTTTCAGACAAGCATTTTCCCCGGCATGACGGATCTCCAGTGTCGCTTTCTTGCCCATGATTGTCTCCAGCGCCCCGGCGAAGAACCCATACATCATATTGCACAGGGATCCCTGCTGCGGATGGCCGAAGCGAAGAAGGGACTGACGAATCATGCAGTCGCGGAAAACCAGCAACATCTGCCTCTGTCCCTTGTCGTTTTTGGTAATGAGTTCGTTCTGGTTCTTCGGCTTAAAGGGTTCAAACCCCCACAGACAACTGTTCGACACGAGAATATGGCGAACCTCCTCAACCGCTTCAAGGAGATCATCGGTCCGTCGCGCCGATGCCGAAAATTTACGGCCGAGATTACGACCGGCCGACAGAGTCATACTGTTTGCCCCTCGCCCGAGGATCGGCTCTATACCGGCCGAGAGGGCCGCCATGAAATTCATGGTTTCCTGGAGCGTTCTTCGCTTTTTGAGTATTTCTTCCACTGCAGTACTCTCCTCCGCAATAATTATTGGTAACTTCATCGATTCCATCCATGCTCCCCAACAAGATCAACAAAGCGGACACCGGCAAGCGAAGTAACGGCTACCTGTCCTTCTTTCTTTTCAAGAAGCTGCAACACCTGCTCATTTTGATCGCCCACCGGAATAATCAATCTGCCGGGATCGGCAAGCTGAGCAATCAGGGGTTCAGGGATCTCGGGACCACCGGCGGTGACAATAATGGCATCATAAGGAGCAAACTCCGGCCAGCCAAGGGTGCCGTCATCGAGTTTCGCACGGATGTTAAAGTAGCGCAACCGATCGAAGATCCTGCGCGCACCGGCCAACAGCGAATTAATACGTTCGACGGTAAACACCTGCCGGCACATCCTTGAAAGAATGGCCGCCTGATACCCTGAGCCGGTACCAATCTCCAGAACCTTTTCTCCCCCGAGAAGACCGAGAGCCTGCGTCATATAGGCGACAATATAGGGCTGGGAAATAGTCTGCCCGGCACCGATCGGCAAGGGATGATCACCATAGGCCCGCCCCTGCATGGCATCGTCGACAAAAAAGTGACGGGGTACTTCGGTCATGGCCGCAAGCGTACGCGGATCACGAATATCCCTTCCCAGGAGCTGGTCTTGAACCATGCGCAGCCGCCCTGTTTCGTAGGGATCGATCACTTCTTTTTCCCTTGCCAGGAAAAATCCTTAGCCCAGTCGTTATCGTCCTCATCGGCGTAGGCAAAATCACAGGAGGAAACAACACCATTTTTGAAGGTAATCATCACCTGATAAATTCCAGGAGCCCCCAGTTTCTTGCCCACCAACGGCGTTTTTTGCAGAAGGCCAACATCTTTCTCCAAATAAAGCCACTTTTGCACACCATCCCCTTGATCCGACTGTTCATTCGGATCTCCGAGGAAAACAACGACATCCTCCTGGGTGGATTTGCCGATCTGCACCAAGGCAATATCCGAGGCGAGGTGTCTTACGGGTGTGGTATAACAGCCGCCAAGAACAGCCAGGGCCAGGAGGAAAAGGAGAAAAGAAGAAAATTTTGAAGCCATACATATCTCCAGTAGGCGGACCGTCATAAATGAGTTCATCAATTCTATAGCCGGTGGGCTTGAAATTTTCAATGAATAACTCTCTTCCTTCATTGCAGGCGTATTCGACAGCGGCTGAGTCACCCGAGATTAGCCTTCAACAACGCGACCGAGAATACGGTAGTTTCTCTCCACCATGGCCAGGGGATCAACGACCAGTCCAGCCTGAATCATGGCATTGTCGTGGATCTGTCGAGCCACTTCAGCGGCAAAGTCCTCATCCCGCGCCTGCAAAGCGGCCAATTTTTTAATGAGGGGATTTTCTGCGTTGATCTCCATTTTCTTTTTCGACTCGCCCAACCCGGGAACGCCATGCTCCTTGCGACTGGCGGCAAGAACCCGCTCCATCGACGAGGTCATATAGCCGTCCGGATTGACAATCATTGCCGGTGCGTCAACGAGGCGTTTGGAAACAATCACATCGGAAACATGTGCTTCCAGAATCTTCTTCATCCATTCAGTAAGCTTTGTCAGCGTTTCCTTGTCAAGCCGGTCGGTTTCTCCCCCATCTGTATCGCTCTTGCTTTCTTCATCATCTTTTGTCAGGGACAGATCGGCTCTGTCGGCGGAAACAAGTTTCTTACCGTCAAATTCCGCCAAATGACTGAGGACGAAATCGTCGATCGGTTCCATGGTGTAGATGATTTCAATATCCTTTTTCTTAAACATCTCGACATAAGGCCCTGCCTCAACGGCAGCCCGGGACGGCCCGTTTATATAGTAAATCTCCTTCTGCTCCGGTCCCATGCGCAGAACATAATCGGCGAGACCAATCGGTTTACCTGCTTCCGACTTGGATGATTCAAAACGGAGCATCTTGCCGAGTTCTTTCTGGAATTCATAATCGGAGGTTACCCCTTCTTTCAGATAAATACCAAAGGTGGTCCAGAACTTGAGGTATTTTTCCGCATCGTTTTTCGCCTCTTCCTCCAGATGCTTTAAAAACCTTTTGGTAATGACCTTACGTAATTTGCTTACCAGGGCATTGTCCTGCAGGGCTTGCCGGGAGATATTGAGGGGCAGATCCTCACTGTCCACGACCCCCTTCAAAAAGCGCAGCCATTCCGGCAGGATTTCCTTGGAATGCTGATCGATGAGAATACGCTGGCAATACAGATTGACGCCGGGGTCGACTTTACCAAAGCCGAAGACCTCAAAATTCTCCGACGGGACAAAAAGCAGTGCGTTGATGGCAAGCGGCGCATCGGCGGTAAAATGGAGTCGGTACATCGGCTCGGAAACACCGCCGCCGATAAATTTATAAAATTCGCTGTATTCTTCCTCTTTGATCTCGCTCTTATTTCGTGTCCAGATCGCCTGAACGGTATTGACTACCTCCCCGGCCAGCTTTACCGGAAACGAGACAAAGGCTGAATACTGCTTGATAATTGATTCGACCTTCCATTTTTGCACATAGTCCTTGGCATCTTCCTTCAACTCAATAATGATTTTCGTCCCTCGACGTAATCCGGGCATCTCGGTGATGGTAAAGGAACCGGTACCGTCGGACATCCATTCATGTCCCTCACTCTTGTCCCAGGAGCGGCTTTGCACCCGAACGACATTACCGGCCATAAAGGCGGAGTAAAAACCGACACCGAACTGGCCAATGAGATTGACATCCTTTTTTGCCGCCTCGGCTAATTGAGACAGAAAGGTATTGGAACCGGAATGGGCGATGGTTCCAAGATTATGCTCAAGCTCGGCCCCGGTCATGCCGATACCGGTATCGGCAATCGTCAGAGTGTTATTTTTTTCATCGAGTTCGATGGATATCTCAAGGGGCAGATGACCATCAAAGACCTCACTCTTGGTAAGGCTCTCATGCCGAAATTTCTCCAGGGCATCGGCACTGTTGGAGATCAGTTCACGGATAAAAACATCCTTCTCGGTGTAAAGAGAATTGATAACGATATCGAGAAGCTTTTTGGTTTCTGCCTGAAATTCGTAGGTTGCAGTCTTGCCTGTCATGGTTCACCTCTTACAATGTACACGTATGGGAGAAAGAGGGCGGAAGCCCCCTTTCCATTGATTTTTTCCTGAAATTCGGCGAAAATGGTAAGCATCGATCAGGGACTGTCAAGAGTTTTGGCCTTCTCTCTCCCCTCCCCCGGCAGCTGACAAAAAACTTTTAAAATAGCGACGTTAAAATGAATGATTCCTTTCAGACCCTTATTATAGGCGGCGGTCTCTCCGGTCTTGTCGCCGCCCATAAACTGCGACAACAAAAACCCAACCACTCTTTTGCCGTGCTCGAAGCGAAAAGCCGAACCGGCGGGGTTATAGCCAGCCATTGCGACCGGGGGTATTTAAGCGAATGCGGACCGCACGGTTTCCTCGACAATTGCCCGGAAAGCCGTCAAATTCTTGCCGAAACGGGTCTTGACAAAGAATGTATCAAGGCGCCTCTTATCGATTTTGTCCGCTACGTACGACTGAACGGCAAACTGAACCTCATCCCACAAACCCCGGGCAAGATCCTTATGGCACCCCTTATACCCTGGTATGCCAAACTCCGTGTCCTTGCCGAACT